>ERZ1643246.1224-NODE-1224-length-28547-cov-10.791766_pt1 | contig 28547 bp, 17 predicted proteins | sample MGYA00579265_ERZ1643246 | MGnify/ENA primary metagenome ERZ1643246 (study PRJEB29033, sample SAMEA4952261) | chicken gut metagenome | biome: Broiler Chicken; feature: Gastrointestinal Tract; material: Caecum | place: Ireland | collected 2018 | study: Broiler...
ATATTGTTGTACATTTCACCTTTATGAATGACGGTTCCTGTGTAACGCGGATTATGCAGAATGGCGTAAACAAATTTCTGATCAAGCAGTTTGCCGTTCTTTCGACGGAGGTTGCGAGCTTTTAATTCATCTGCAATCGAATTTGCTTTGAAACCTTGTGCATATTTCAGAAATATCTCTCGCACGATTTCTGCCTCCGCCTCATCGATGATATATTTTTTATCTGCAACTCGATAGCCGTACAATAATTTCCCGCCTGTGGAATTTCCCTTGAGCCAGCTTTCGCGCAAGCCGCGATTGACCTTTTGACGCAAGTCCTCCGAGAAGTATTCGTTGAAGCCTTCGATAACGGCGAGGAACAACTTTCCCTCGGGTGTATCTGGAATGTTCTCCATTGCGGAGACAAGTTCCACGCCGTTGTCTGTCAGCTTCTTGCGGTTGACGACGGATTCATATTGGTTACGGGCAAACCGATCGAGCTTGTAAACGATAACCATGCTCCACTGTGCTTTTTTGCTGTCGCGTAGCATTTGCTGGAATGCTGCACGGTTGTCGTTTGTCCCCGTGGTCGCTCTGTCAATGTACTGATCAACGATAAGAAGATCGTTCTTTTCTGCATATTGTCTGCATACGCGAAGCTGACCTTCAATCGATTGTTCCGTTTGCGCATCGCAAGAGTAACGGGCATAGATGACTGCTGTTTTCATTGATAGTTTTCCTCCTGAAATTTTTCGCTTATAGCATACACCTTATCGGCAGGGAATAACAGGCACCGCATCGTCAGGGGTTCCAGATAAAATCCAAACGCAAGCGTAAGGGAATCCAAACAAAAGAGGACGGTTTTCGTATCCTTTTTGTTCCTTTCGGCGCCCTAAACAATGGGGGAGCGGACGCGGACTGTCAAAGGTATGCCCGCAAGGGACGAGAAGACATTTTGTAGAAATCAGCCCATGATTTCTCTTTCAAAATTTTTTCGCGCCTTTGACGGTGTGCAAAGATCTCCCAACATTACAAAACCGAAATGGACACAATAAAAACAGGCCGTGGCTGTCGGATAAAGGAGACGAAAGATCGTTTTTGCTTTGTCTGCGGCCGCGGATTTTTAACGATTTGCAATCTGTAAAAGAAAAAGTTGTAAAAATTTTTTCAAAAGACACGAACTTTGTAAACTTTTTGTCCTAGGAATAGTGGAAGGGATCCTTTTTCAGACAGAAGAGATGAATAACGGACATGAGAAGCGGGGAGGAAATTATGACGCTTGATGAGATCAGACAGCAATTAAAGACATTACGCCTGTACTATGCTGACAAGGGGCGCTTTTCTTCTGCATTCAAAGTCCTCCCACATAAGGTGACGGAAGAGGCGGAGCGTTATGCTGCGGTGATACGTTCCGCGCCGCTTGATCTATATTACATTTACTACGAGCTATATATCAAAGGACTGACTCAGGAGGCAACGGCGGAGGAGCTTGGTTTCTGCCCGGAGTATATCCGTCAGAAGAACAAAAAACTGCTTCTTTACTTGCAAAAAAATTTAGGGAAGGGGGTGAACTGAAATGGAAGAAATAGAGGTCAAGAACAATCCGCTCGGTATCAAGGTGTACGCTGTCGGCAGACCGGATTTTGAACAAATGTCTAAGGAGGAGTACTACCTCTTTGTTTCTTCTCTGGAACTTCAGATGAGCGAGTATTATGAAAAGCAAAAAGGGAACAAGTAAGGTTTTGCACAGAACAACTATATTTAACGGAAGACAGCGTTCCTATTTACATGGTTAAAAAAACGTTTATTTCTTAGGAACGTTCAGAAGGGGGGTAAAATCATTCAAAGGAGGATCATGATATGCCGTATCGTAAAGTAAAAGTTTATTCGGACGGGAGTCATTATATCGGTATCCCGTACGAGCCCAATCCGTATGCGCAAAGTCGCCGTCCGCACTACGAGGAGACCATTGAGATCAAGGAGTCTGTCAATGAAAGCGAAGATGCCGACAAAGGATTTGCCTCCGATAACGAGCAAGTGTCACAAAATCTTACAGACGTTCAACAAAAAAGCGCGCCGACTGTAAAGCGGATGACGCGCAAAGAACTGTCCGACGAACTCTATCAAAAGAGTTTCGATATGAAAAAGTCAGAGCAAAAATCGTTTATTGTACAAGAAATGCTGCCTTATTTCAAAGACGGCATATCTTGCCATGCGTTCGTGGAAGAAAATTTTGCGCGTAAGCACCGCTATACGGTCAGTCGCAAAATATGGCTTTGGCGAAAGGTTAATCACCAGCGTTTTAACTATTTCGTGACATTTACCTGTGATAATAGAAAGTTAACAGAGGAGCGATTTGCAAAAAAATCTTTTGAATACATTAAGACACTTTGCAAGCAGAAAAGGCTGGAAATACATGGTAGCCTGGGAATGCGGCGGAGAGACTGGAAGATTGCAGTTTCATGCAATTATAAATATTCCTGACGGCACTATGTCGGGGATTCTTGAAAGGAAAGATTATCTGCTCGAGAGGTTTACGTACATTTATTGAGACAGATATCAACAATGAGGATATTATAACAAGGCTGAGAGATAACGATGATATGAAATATATTCTGTTTGACGACTTCAAAGTCTACAAAGACGGGAAGGTGCTTGGTAAAATCTCGCCAAGCGTTTTGGCGTGCGCAAAAACTGTCAACTGAACACCAACTTTAAAACGACTAAAAGGAATGACGGCGAAAGACGGGCGATTTGCAAGCGGATTAGCGCAAACGCCCGTCCGCCGTCTTTTGGTTTATGTATATTGGATCGGTTGGTGTGTGCGCTTGGTCGGCGCCCGAGCGCGAAGCGCGAGGGTGTCGTTGCGGCGAAGCCGCAACGACAGCTGAAAGCCGCCGCTTGTTTATAACCAAGCGCACACACTGCCGTCATTTGTGATTTTTTAACAAAATTCTGATCGGATATTTTTAGGGAAAAAGCGTCTTGACATACGACCTTCTTGTTTATTACCAAGCGCACATACTACAGCCATTTGTGATTTTCTATCAGGAATAGCATGAATGTTGTTATAGGGTTTGAGATTGTCAAATGATGGGTGGGAACAGATCACTTTTTATTTATTGCCAAGCACATTTACCACGCTATATTTTGCTTTCAGAGACACAAATATTTGTTTGTTGATCAATTTATCGGAAAATATATGATGTGACAGGAAGAGGCAAAAGAGGGCGTAATTTGGCTCTCTTAAAAACGATTTTAAATTTTTATGATTACGGGAGTGTCAATTGCTCCCGATATAGGTCTCGTACTTGTAACGGATGCGGTTTTTTCTGTAGCAGATGCTGCCGCGCCCGATTCCAAGTTCTGCTATGATTTCCGAACGTACCATGCCTCTTAATACGCAGTTCAGTACGGCAAGTTCCATTTCAGTAAGATGCATTGCATCCAGGATTGCATCCGCTTTGCTGTAATCTGTCTGCTCGTGCTCAAAGCAGTTTACAGGATCCATGGGAAGAGCTTTATAGTCCGTAAAATCGATGCTATCGGTCTTTTGTGCTTTTCTTCTGTGACGCTTGAGTTCACGGTCAAGTTCACGATAGCAAGCAAGTTTGATCGAAATATCAATCCCTTTGCTGTCTTTTCCGTAGATGTCAGATACTTTTCTTCCCATGAATTGGCACAGAAAGCAGATGGCTGTCTGTGCAATATCATATCCGTCCGACACGATATAATCGATTTCACCCATGTGATGCAGATCTTTGATGAGACCAAGATAATATTTGTCCGCAACTTGCCAATCGTACTTTTTCGCAGTGCGCAAAGCTTGCAGAGCGATCATCTCGCCCATGAGCTTGACATTGTTTGAAGAGATCGGTTCATCGAAGAGTTCACCTTCATTCCGATACGTTCCATTTGAGAACTTTGTTACCAACATTTCCATCATGACACCTCTGAAATTGAATTCTGCCGTTTTCGGCAGAAGCGGAGGAGCATGGGACGATTGACGGGCAGCTATTTAAGAGTTACGCTTGCGGAAGTCAACGGAAAAGAGCAAAATCGTTGCATACGTATGCGAGAAAATCGAACATAGAAAGCAAAAAGCCGAGCAAGAAAACCTTGCCTGGCTTTATTTTTTCAGATAAATCTTTTCAGCGACGATTTTGCGACCGTTTACTTCCGCGAGACCAATGCTATCATAGCGAAGACGAAACGGCACACAATTGCAAAAGTGTCGCAAAACCTATCATTATTACTGAACGGCATTGTTTTCATTTTGTGACCAAAGATTCAAGACCTGTACGCCTTTCCTTTGCGCATATCGAAGCGCTGTCTTTGCCCCGCTTTGACTGGCTTTCTGTTGATATAACAGATGTGTGTGGCTCACCCGTCAATCATTTTTTGATTGCTCAAGGTAGTACGGCGCTTATAATAGAAATCTTCTATAGATATCTTCTATTTCATAGGTAAATGTTGAAATGTCATCGTATAAACTTGTTAAAAATAAGAGGGCGGTTTGATTCCTCAGGAGAAACAGTCGATAGGAGAATTTTCGGTTGATTGGTCGAAAAAGATCTTCCTGCAAAGCAATGTAAGCGAGGATAAAAATCTTGCGCTGCTTAAAAGAACACCCGTACAGGGCGTTCTTTTGCAAATGGGATAGGGGATGTTACGCTGTCATTTCATCTGTCATTCAAAGGGACATCATGAAAGGGGGAATGGGTTAGGTTTTAGTTTTCATTGATTCGGACGAAACATATAAAATTATATGAAATCTATCTTGATTATTTGGTGTCCCAATCCCTTTTTGGACAAAAATATGTGGAAAAATCATAAAAATCTTTGTCTTTCGCGTCATAGTATTCTGTGATATAATTTTTACAGTAAAACAATCACATAGGCGGGTAAAATATGATAGACGGTGTTACATTTACCGAAGAACGCAGAATAATTGATACCTATCCGGAAGCACCTCGAGAGGAGCTCCCGATGTTTGCGAAGAACAGGGTACATCAGCGTACCTCGGGAGATCCATATCCGAATAAAGTTGTTCTTGAAGCACAGCGTTCTGTACGTGAACAATGTGAATACACGGTACTGAAGTTGGAAAACGAGTTTCTGGAAATTGCGATTCTTCCTGCTTTGGGCGGAAAGATATGGTATGCGCGTGACAAAAAGAAAGGTTACAATTTTTTCTATCGCAATAATGTCATTAAGCCTGCACTTATTGGTGTGCTTGGTTCGTGGACATCGGGAGGGCTTGAATTTAACTGGCCTTTTCATCACAGGGCATCCACCTTTATGCCTGTGGATTATACAGTTGAAAAGGAAGAGAATTGCATAACAATTTGGCTTTCCGAACACGATCCGATTGATCGCATGAAGGGAATGATAGGGATTCGTCTGCGGTCGGGTGAGTGTGTATTTGAAACGCGTGTGAAACTTGATAACACAACATCTTTGCGCAGGTCGTTTCTTTGGTGGGAAAATGCCGCTGTTCCTGTGAATGAACAATACAGTATTTTTTTTCCGGAAGACGTAAATTATGTTCGTTTTCATTATAAACGTTCGGTTACGACTTATCCGATTGCCGATAATCGTTTCGGCGCCTACAACGGGATTCTTTATGATGGAGAAACAGATATCTCGCAGCATAAAAATACCAGACAGGCGACTTCTTATTTCAGTGCAGAATCCAAGTTTGATTATTTTGGCGGTTATGATCATTCAGTGGGCGCCGGGGTGGTTCATGCGGCAGATCACCACATTTCTCCTGGAAAGAAGTTGTTTACATGGGCGTACGGTCAGCTGGCGCATACATGGGAGAACGCTTTGACAGATACAGACGGACAATATGCGGAACTGATGGCAGGGTGTTATTCTGACAACCAGCCGGATTTCAGTTGGATTGAGCCTTATGAGACAAAAAAGTTTTCTCAGTACTGGTATCCTATTCATGATTGCGGAGAGCCCTTGTCGGCGAACGCAGAGGGAGCACTTTTTAAGAAAGACGGAAAGTTGGTTTTTGAGAGCGTCCGCTCGCTTACCGATGTTCGCCTCACGATATACGATGGGCGTTGCGAACATGACGAAACGATCAGCCTTCCTGCCTATCAGACAACAGTGCTTGCGGATGCGGAGGGAGTGGAGAAAATTGTCATGCGCGTGAGCGATCACACTGTTTTCTCTTATACGTTCGGAAGACAATTTGATCGTCCCATTCCGCAACCGCGCAAGGAGCTTCCTTATTTCAAAGAGGTCAGAACAGCAGAGGAGCTCTATCTTGAAGGCGTGCACATGGAGCAGTATCGTTCTCCTGAATATTCCGGAGAGGCGTGTTGGCTGGAAGCGCTTGAGCGCGATGCAGACTTTTCACCTGCTTTGCTTGCACTTGCGCAAAAGCGGATCGGACAGTACCGTTTTGACGATGCGCTCGGGTACATTGATCGGGCGGAACATTCGCTTATGCGATTTAACAGTCGCCCGCAAAGCGGCAAGATCCGTTATTTGAAGGGGCTTGCTCTGTTAGGAAAGGAAGACTATTGCGGTGCCTATGATGCTTTGTCTGCCGCAACATGGAATGCGGACATGGTATGCCCTGCTTGTTTTCATCTTGGTCTGCTTGACCTGCGAAACAAGGAATATCGTACGGCAGAGGAACACTTTCGGCGTGCGCTTGAAGCGAATGCGTCGTGTGTGACGGCATCTGCGTTCCTGGGCTATACATTATGGCTGGAGGGAAAGAACCAAGAGGCGCAGGCGGTGCTTTCCTTGGCGCTTTCATGCGACCGTCTTAATCAATACGCACGCATGCTCCGCGCTTTTGTAAATAACGATTTGGATTTGTTTGCAAGGAGTCTTCATACGGATGCTACTCAGACAGTGTTGGACCTTGCAGAATATTTACTTGAGGCCGATGCTCGGGATGAAGTAGTTGCCCTGATCGATGCAGTTGAATCGGTGCATCCGCTCGGCGCGATGGTGCACTATGTCAAAATGATGCTTACGGGGAAAAAGGAGAAGGTCGGAAACGAGGGAATTGCATTCCCTTCTCGTGCGTATGAGCTGGCAGTTCTGCGCAATGTCATTGCCGCCGATCCTGCTGACAAAACCGCGCAATATCTTCTTGGATGTATTCTTTATGCAAAGGGGCAGGCCAAGGAGGCCGCAGACCATTTTCTCGCTGTTGCAGAAGACGGCGATTACAGGGCATGGCGAAACCTTGCAGCGATTGAATACTCGGCATTCCATGACATCCCGCTTGCTCAAAAATACATGGAACGGGCGCGTGCACTTGCTCCCGCGGGAGAAAAACAAATTGCTTTTGAGAGTGCTTATCTCATGGCAAAGACGGGGGAGCAACCCTGTAAGATTGTTGCGTATTTGGAGCATACCGGCTATGACAGAGATGATTTGACGGTAGAACTTGCCCGAGCTTATAACCATGCCGACATGCCGGAAGATGCGATACGGACGTTGCTGGCACGCAAGTTTGTGGCCTGCGAAGGCGGGGAGCATTATATCGCGGATGAGTATATGTACGCATGGTACAGCATCGGGGCAAAGCGTTTCCGCGATGGGGATTTTGAGGGCGCGCGCCAGGCATTTGTTTCTGCACAAACTCTGCCGCAGTCTCTTGGCTCTGGCCTTTGGAACGAAACGAAGCTCGTACCTTTCCGCTATTTCGAGGCGGCATGTCTGAAAGCGCTTGGCAGGGCAGAAGAGGCGAAGAGTATTTATCGGTCTTTTCTGAAATACCGTTTTGATTATTTTTCTGACATGTATCTTATCTCCTTGGCTTATTTTGTCGGACGCGCTTATGAGGAGCTGGGGGAAGCGGACAAAGGCGTAACGCTTGTGCAAAGGAGGCTGAAAGGGTTTGAGGCGGAGTTGAATAAGCAGGATACAGGGTATTTTGGGACGACGCCGTTTTTCCTTGTGTTTGTGGATGAGCCTTCTCTCGCGCGCAAACAGTACTATTCTTATCCGCTGTATCTTTTCTCGCGTTTCCTGCATGACGATGCGCGCGCAGAGCGTTACGGCAAAATTTTGCAGGGAGAAACATACGGTTTGTACATACAGGATTTCACGATATAAATGTAGGATCCGCCGATACAACATTGGCGGATCTTGCTTTGATCTATAAAATTTGACTACGTGTGTTGCATTTTTGTTTCTTCCGTGATAAGATAAGATGAGTTATCTTGTAAAATATGGGGGAAAAGCTGTGATCCATATTCTGGTTGAAGAAAGCTATCGTGGCAACAATCGGACGGATGCTCTTTTGCAAGGGATTTCGGCGGTCATCAAACGCAAGAGAATGTCCATAGAGGTGCATACAAAAATTGCGGATGTTCCGCAGGGCGTGCGCGTTGTTATACTTTTGTGTGCATCCATGGCCTGGGCGGTGGAAACCATAGAAGAACTTTATGGACGAGGCATTCATCCGCTTTTGTTTGGATTTCAGAACATTGATACGCCCTATGCATACAGCTGTATCACGCCTTCCTATGCCAAGGCCATGTATTTATTGACCGAGCAGCTCCTTTCCAAGTGTGAGAAAAAGGTGGCAGTCCTTGGATACAACATGGATTCCCTGCCCGATCGGCTCAAATTGATGGGGATCCGACATGCTGCGCGTGAACACGGCGTCGATGTCAAGGTCTTCTGTAACGAAGGAGATGTTGCGGCTTGTATTGCATCATTTGAAAGAGATGGGGGCGATGCGGCAAACATTGTGTGTATTAACGATGCCATTGCCGTAATTTTGCACAGTCTGTATCCGCACATTCTGTGCAATCGGCAGATGTGCAGTTGCAGCGGGATGAAGACTTCGGAGTTTATTCGTCCTCGATGGCCGACGAGCACCACCAACTTTTTCACGGCGGGCAAGTATCTGGCGGAATTGTTCCTGTTTCTTGACAAATGCGATGTGATTAATTCCACAACCATGACCATTGATATGGAAATCCTGCCTGAGGCGGCGGATAAGATCGTTGTGCACGAACGCGCAAATCGGGAAAGCGTAGATTTTTATCGTGATGTGCTCGTGCAGGAAGTGGAATCCGTTGATCACATGCTCACACAATGTGATGCACTTGATTTAATGCTTCTTGCGGATGTTATGGACGGGATGGGGTATGAGAGGATTGCAGAAAAATATTACCTTGCACCCAACACTGTCAAATATCGCATTTCGGCAATGGTGAAGAATGCAGGCGTGAATTCCCGCAAAGCCCTGACAACGCTTTTAAAACGATATGGATTATGTCTGCATACCGATTGAAAAAATAATACAAAATTTACTGTAATTTCATGCAAAAACTTTGTCTTGAAGGACGGCCTTTTTCACATTATAATTGTGATAAGAAGGTTGTCTTTTTATATGCACTTTTTTCTTTTTATTTTTGCTTTTCGGAAAACAGATTTTGCCTGTTTTCGCAGGAAGGCAAACGGAAGAGGCGAGTGCATCCAAGGATCGTGAAAGCGGAAGTTGTTTTGCCCAAAAGCGGGAAACAATTTTTAATTATTCATGGCTGATGCAGATGCCTTTTGCAACGGCGCATAGCGGATCAAAAGTTCAGGCAACTATGAGAAGAGGAGAACGGACTATGTTGAAACTGGCAACAAAAAATCTGACATTTGAGATTTCGGAAGACGGCAGCGATGCTCGGTTTGTCATGCCCGCGAACAGTGTGAAAGGGGGCGATTTCTGGCGGCTGATTCTCGATGACGGACTGCGCACGGAAATTCCTGTATTTTCTCATAAACAAAAGGGGACTGTTACCTTGCGGAACGACGTATTGACGATTGTGTACAAGGGACTTATTTCCGAATATGGCGATCGTTATGACGTGCAATTAACGGTTGTCGTCGAGAAGAAGGGGGAATTGCTCTCTTTCACGCCCATCGTGGAGAACCGTTCTGACGTGCGGGTGAATGAATGTTTCTGTCCCCTTATGTGTTTTGATGGCATTGCAGGGGAAAAGCATAAGGACGCATTGTACATGCCTTTTGGTCTTGGCCAGCGGGTGGAGGATCCGTATGCGCGATTGGAGAGCAAGACGAAGGCATACTACGAACACAACGAGTATGAGACATTTTGGCATCTGCACTATCCGCAGGCGTCAATGTGCTGGATGGGAATCGAGTCGGGGGATCAATTTTTGTATATTTCCAGACAGGATCCTAAAATCCGCTGTTGTTTTCTGACGGTACGGCACACCATTCATACAGATGATCTCATGCTGGGAATTGTTCACCTGCCTATGGCGCGCAAGGGTGAAACCATTACCTTTGCGCCGACGGTGGTCGGGCTTTTGGACGGTGACTTCCGTGAGGGAGCAAAGGATTACCGTGCTTTTACCGAAAGAAGTTTTTACCGTCCCGTTGCCAAGGCGGAATGGGTGCAGGAGATGACGGGTTTCCAGCGCGTGATCATGCGCTCCCAGTACGGAGAGGACTATTATACGGCAGATGATCTGCCTGCCATGTACGAGGCGGGAAAGAAATACGGCATTGATACCCTGTTTTTGTTTGCATGGTGGAAGGAGGGGATGGACAAGAACTATCCCGAGTACAACGAGCCCTACGAGGGAGCCTATCGCAAGCTGGCGGAAAACATCCGCAAAGTGCAAGAGATGGGCGGGCGCGTGATTCTGGAGATGAATTGCCACTTTATCGATCCGCAGACGGAATACTTCAAAAAGTATGCGGACGAGGTAACGGTAAAGGACATTTACGGAAATCACGTGCACAGAGCATTTGTATATCCCGGATTCGGTGAATTCAATGCCTTTTATGGCGCACGAACCTTTTCGGTATGCTGTTCAGGAACACAGCGCTGGCGCGATCAGCTGATGAAGCAGCTGGAACTGCTGAATTCTTTCGGCGCGGACTGCCTGTTTGCGGACTGTTACGGCGCCGCCCCGACGCAGCCCTGTTTTGACGCGCGGCACGAGCACGGGAACCGAATCGACGAGGAATGGATGGGCAGACGCAAATTCTTTCAGAATGCGGTTGCATATTGCGAGAGTGAGAACAAGGTTTTGGGCGCAGAGATTGCGACGGATATTGCGGCGAGCTACGCACAGTTCCTGCACGGGTTGTTCAACATTGATCTGGACCCTGATTCCGAGCAGTTCCCTGCGATGTTCCGATACACCTTCCCCGAAGTCATCACAACATCGCGCGGGATTCGATGCCCGGAGGGGAGCTTTGAACAACAGCTCAAGCTCTCTGTGCTCTACGGATTGCGCTTTGATGCAGAGCTTTACACATGCCGTGCCTGCCTTGATAAAGATGAAGCATACGCCAAGGTGATCGGGGAATGCACTTCTTTCATGAAGCGTTACGAAGAGTATTTGTTGAAAGGGCAGTTTACGGTGGAAGATCGTTCTGTGTTGCCCGCGGGGATAAGACGTGCAGAGTACATCAGCGCAGACAAGACCAAAAAGCTGAAAGTTTTGTACAATACGACTAAGACGGACGCAGTCGTGGACGGTGTAACGCTGCATGCGAACGAGTTCCGTTTTACAGAATTTAATTGATCGAATCTGTAGGAGGAAAAATCATGAGAAAAGTTTTGACGATGATTCTTGCAGCGGCAGTCGGGACAGGGATGCTGTTTCCGTTTGCCGGGTGTGGCGGGACTGAAGATCAGCTGACGATTGAGTTTCAGTTTTATGGCTCGCAGGAAGAGATGGCGGCAACGCGTGAGTTGGTTGAGGAGTACAACGCGACGAATACGGACGGAATTACAGTTGAGGCGACTGGAACGGCGACGGCGGATTATCCCACGAAAATTCAGAACATGTTACGCGGGCGGAATGTTTCCGACGTGATCATGGTGAAAGACGAATACATTAAATCGTGGGTAGAACTTGGAGGCATTGCGCCGCTTGATGAGTTTGTCGCGGAGAGCGATGTTATCTCGTTGGACAATTTATGGGCGGGGGGAGTTAACCGCTTCCGCTATAACACACAAACCCGCCGTGACAGTGAGGGAAGCCTGTACGGGATTCTGAACGACTATTCCACTGCAGTTTTGTACTACAACATCGATGCGATGGAGCAGGTCGGGATCACCTGCATCTCGGTGGAGCGCGAAGACTGTGCCGAACAGGGGTATCCCGAAGAGGGATATTTTGAAAAGGATGGAAAGTGGTATTTCAACAACCGCATTCCTGTGTCGTGGAATGAGACGGACGGTGGTGCGCTTTTGAAGCTATTGGGGATGCTTACATCCAATACGGAAGCGATGGATGGCTATCGCAACAACAATGCGGCGACCAAGTACGGGTGTTACTTTGCAAATTGGTTCCCGTTCGGCTGGTCGGTTGGGGGCGACTGTCTGGAGTGGGTAGAGGATTCGACGCTCGCCACAGGCGGGAGCTATGAGTTCACGCTGTTTGACGATACAAAAAACTACCGTCTTCCCGAGGATGCGGAGGACATGCAGGTGGGATCTGCAAGTTACTCTGCGGGGGACATCATCTCCTATACGGATAAGGCACTGCTGACGCAGGCGCAAAAGGATCAGCTCACGGAGCTTCCTTCTCAGTTGCAGGCAATGCAGTTTTACGTCGATCTCTCCGTGAAGTACGGAGTCGGAGCAAAGCCCGATCTTACGACGGGGAGCTCTTCAAACCGTGTGTTTGCGGGCGGAAACTGCGCGGTCGTCATGGGACACAGAAACAGCACGGGTATTTCGCGGCAGATTGTGGAATTTGATTGGGATGTAGCGCCTCTGCCCGTGCATGAAGACGGAATTGAGACGAGTTTCGGCACGGCGAATGCGTTTTGCATCACGCAGAAGAGCACCAAGAAAGAGGCGGCCTGGAAGTTTATCGAGTATATGTGCGGCAGGGCGGGACAGGAGAAGTATGCGGCGACGGGCTTTACACTGCCCAATTCACCCGAGATTGCAAACAGCGAGGCATTTTTACAGCCTGACCAAAAGCCCGCCAATTCTAAGGTGTTTGTAGAGACGGCATATTATCAGCGCAGCGGAGACTGGGCATGGCTGCCGAGTAAGATGTGGGTCAGCGAATGGTCGGAAGATCTCAACAATTATGTTCTTGCAGGAGATATGACGCTTGAGGAACTGAAAGAGCGGCGGCAGGAAAGCACGCAGGCAATTATTGACTCCTACTATTCTGCAATATAAGGTCGTGACCGAGATGAAGAAGGCGATCTATAAGAAAAAAGATCTGATGTACGGACTTATATGCTGTTTGCCTCCCGTCATCGGAATCAGCCTGTTTACCGTCGTTCCGCTTATATTTTCCCTTGTCCTGTCGTTCGGACAACTCTCTTCGTTCGATCTTTTTGATGTCAAATTCATCGGATTTGATAACTATGTGCGGATTATTACGGAGAACGAAGATTTTGTCAAGTCCATTGGCAATACATTTCTCTATGCGGTGCTGTCGGTAGGACTTTCGCAGGTTATTTCCCTTGGACTTGCCTGGATTCTCACCAAAGAGCTGCATGGTTCAAAGGTGTTTCAGGTCATTTTGTTCATTCCGTATATCTGTTCGGCGGTAGCATTGTCTACCATGTGGCGTTGGATTTTTGACTACAATACGGGCGTACTCAATGACGTCATGGATATCCTTATGCTCCCTCGCGTCGACTGGCTGCGGACGAAGGGCACGGCAATGGGATGCCTCATTTTCATGAGCGTATGGGGCGGACTGGGGTATAACATGATTTTATACCGTGCGGCGCTGAAGAATGTCAACAAGACGCTCTATGAGGCGGCCGACCTGGACGGCGCAAGCGCCGCGCGGAAATTTTTCAGCATCACGCTTCCCTGCATCAGCCCTACGGCATTTTTCCTGTTGCTCATGGGCTTTGTCGGTGCGTTGCAGAGCTTCGCTAATTTCCAGATCATGACGCCATACGGCGGCCCGGACGGGAGCACCTATACAATGGTTCTTTGCGTCTATAACTTCACATTCCTGGGCGACCCGTTCAACTACGGCATGGGGTACGGCGCCGCAATGAGCTGGTTGGTCGGGATTATCGTCATGATCTTCTCTGCCATTTACTTCAAACTGAGCAGGAGGTGGGTGTCCTATGACTGAAGTCAAAAAACAGTCCGTCTCCGTTCGTACAAGAAAAGCTACCGCAATGGCCGCAATGTATATTATCCTCGTGCTTGCGTGCCTGTTGGTAATTTTTCCCTTCTCCATTGTGGTGAGTACGTCGCTCAAGACGTATGCCGATACCTTCAAAATTCCATTTACATATTTCCCGGGATATGTCACATTTGAAGGCTATGGGCACATCCTCGGGGACGGGTCATTTTGGAACGGACTCAAAAATACGTTCATCGTGGTCATACCCGGAATGGTCAGCGGTATTTTCTTTTCCTCTTTCGCGGCCTATGGGTTTGCCAAGATCAAATTCCGTGGCAGAGGGATTCTGTTCACCTATCTCATGTTTACGATGATGATCCCGAGCGTCATCATCATGTCTCCCGCGTATGTGTTATATGATATGCTTGCGTGGACGGATACTTATCTGCCGCTTATTCTTCCGCATGCTCTGGGAACAGTATCGTGCATTTTTTATCTTCGGCAATTTTTCTATGGGATTCCGGACGAACTTCTCGAAGCCGCACAAATCGACGGATTGGGCAAGATCGGCATATTTTTCTACATCATGCTTCCGCTCGGGAAGGTTGCGGTCATAGCTCAGACGATTTTGTGGTTTATCGGCGGATACAATGAATATTTCAGCGCACTGCTGTATCTGAATACGGAATCTATGTTTACGGTACAGCTTGTTCTCAAACAGATGGTGGGCTCTGGCGCAGACGGACATTGGGACTATATTATGGCGTGCGCAATGCTCATCATGATTCCGTTGCTTTTGCTCTATATTTTTGCGCAGCGTTTTTTGGTAGAGGGGATTGCAACAACAGGGCTCAAAGAATAAAAGATAAAGATAAGGGGTGTCAGATTATGAGGAAGTTCATGGCAGTAGCATTGTGTGCGGTTGTTTCTTTGTCTGCGATCGCTTTTTCCGCCTGCAATGAGGAGGAATGGCGGTATAACGACTATATCGGGGTAGAAAACGATGGATTCGACAAGGACATTTTCTACCGTAACGACGGGCAGGTGATCGGAGCGGATCCTTCCGTCATTACGGTTGGGGATACTTATTATCTGTATGTAACCAGTGCGGACGGTACAGGTGAAACAGGCAGCGTACGTGGGTACAAGTCCAAAAATCTGACCGATTGGGAACCGCTTGGCGTAGTCTTTGTTCCGCAGCGCGACTCATGGGGCGTGACCAATATCTGGGCGCCTGAGGTCATCGAAAAGGACGGGACTTTTTATATGTATTATTCCGCGCTCAACACGGCGTGGGTGGATGCAGGCAGCATCGAGGACGAAGAGAACGGAACAATTCCCAAGTACGGGTTAGGGGTTGCGACTTCCTCTTCACCCGAAGGCCCGTTTGTGAACATTGAAGGGGAATTCAGCGGCCGTGAGTATTCCCATACGGAACTTCCCATCAAGATCGCGTTTGAAAACGGTGTTGCGCTCAAGACGATCGATGCTTCACCGTTTATAGACGATGACGGCAGAGTATACCTGTATTTTTCTCGCGATCAATACAGGAAGTCTTCGAGTATATGGGGCGTTGAATTGGAGAGCGACATGGTGACGGTCAAAGAGGGAACGCTCAAACAGCTCGTCAGCGTTTCTCAGGATTGGGAGCGCCCCGCTGATACATCTTCAAACAGTTGGAATGAAGCGCCCTTTATGATCAAGCATGAAGGAAAATATTATCTTACGTACTCTGCCAATGCCTATACGGATTTCAACTATGCGGTGGGCGTTGCGGTCAGCGATAATCCGCTTACGGGATTTAAAAAAAGTGAAAACAATCCGCTTCTTGAGGCTGATTCAGATATTATGTATGTTTCCGGAACGGGGCACAACAGCATTTTCCCTTCCGCGGACGGGACAGAACTCTGGATGGCGTATCACGAACACGTTGACGTGGAAGCGGGCGGCGGCATCAGAAAAATTGCCTTTGATCGTGTCGAGTTTGATGAGAAAGGAAACATGGTCGTGTGCGGGCCGTCCATATCCCCTCAGCTTCTTCCCTCCGGAAGTTCGGACTGGAAGAATGTTGCGTCGCTTGCCGCAGTCTCTTCGACGGGCGCCGAGGGAGCACAAATCCTCACAGACGGCATCATCAGCGCGCAGTATCTGCGTGCGGCGGAATACGAATATGCGATGAGCGGGAATAAAACGACAATCACGTTTACGTTTCCGCAGAATGTGACGATCAAGGCTGTTATGATCTACGATTCCGTAGACTATGTATATTCATCGGAATCGGTGGAGGTATCGGTCGGAAATCATACGATCAAGGATTTGCCGTTTGATACGCGATATCGGTACATGGACGGCGAATTCGGAGTCAAGATCCCGGCAAGTGCCGCGATTGCAGAGTTTACGGATACGCTTACGGATACCGTAAAGGTGACATTTTTCGGAGATGTTGCGGCAAGCGAGATTGTGATCGTCGGAAAGGAGGCATAAGATGAGAAAGGGGAAAAAGATTGTACTTGCAGGACTTACAATGGCAGCGGCGGCATGTCTTGCAGCGGGTTGTGCTGCGGCAAAGGGATATCAGTTTGAATATGAAAAATATGTCCCGCAAGATAAGCTGGATTATACGCTGGATGAAGGGGTTGTGATTGACGGGAATGCAGACGAATCGTTCTGGGAAGGCCTCAAGCCGATCAGTTTTACCGATCCCGAGAGCGATGTCAGCATGACGACGTGGGCGTACATCGGTGAGAACGGTCTGTATCTTTATGCGGAATCGACAGATAAAAGTGTCTTTTTCTCCACGGAAAAAGAATTCTATCAGAATGATGAAATGGAGTTCATGATCGATCCGCGCCCCGAATACAGTCGTTCGGAGGAAGGGATGACGCTTGCCCAGCCGGTACGCACTGATTGCCTGCAGATACGTGTTGACTCGCAGGGGCGCAACCAGAAATATTACGGCAGGAAAGTCGGACAAGATTATCCATGGGCAACGGGCTGGTATTCTGTGGAAACGGCGGCGGTTGTCAACGGGACGATCAACGAGACGAACGGTGCGCAGGGGTACAGCGTGGAGGCGTTTGTTGCATGGGATGCGATGATGCTTGATGAAAAGCCGGAAGAAGTTGCCGTCTGTCCTGCATTCAACAATACGGATACGGCGAGCGATACCGGGAGAAAATGGTTTACCTATAAGGGGATGTCTCACGCTATCCCCTCGAGTTATGCGCTTGTCGATGCGTCTGGATTTCAGATCATAGCGGATGATTTTGAGCTTTCTGACCCGCTTGATCTCAATGCGGACGACTATGCAGACGCAACGGTTGCCGATATTTATGAAGTAACGCAGGAGAATACTTCGCCCGCATTGCGCGGAGAGATCCGTGCGAAACTTGGGGAGGACGGCGCTTATTTCTATGCTACGGTGCACGATAAGGCGCTGACGCGTTATTCCTCCAATATTTGGAACAATGACGGAGTGGAGCTCTATCTTGATTTGAACGGTGCAGGCGGGAACAGCCAGTATCGCGAGGGAATCCTGCGCGTGGGAGTGGACATCGATGGAGGATACGCCACGTTCACGCAGCGCACAACATCGACGGGGGTGCAGCAGTCCGTCTGTTCGCATCGTAAGATGTTCGTTGTGACAAATATTTCCGACTATGCAGGCGGAGAAAATGAGTTTGATTACCGTTACACATATCATTATGAGTTCATGATCCCTTATGAGGCTCTTGGTTATACCGAACAGCCCGATCGCATCTCTTTTGGCTGGGCGATCAAGACTCCGAATGAACTCGCCTATACACAGGACAGGATGCTCAACGGAGAAATGAACGCATCCAACTGGTTGTATGCCTACGGACATCATCCGCATACGCCCAGTCAGTATTATAGGGTGTACAAAGATGTTTCATCCATCCAATTAGAGGTAGATGATATGCAGGGGGTAGTCGGTTACTACACTGCGGTCTTCCCTCGTTTTGCGGAGGGGATCCCGGCAGAGGAAGTCACCTATTCAGTTGCGGACACGGACAGCGAAAAGGTGATAGTGGACGGCAACAAACTCTATGCAAAAGAAAAGGGCCTTTATGAAATTACTGCGTCAACGGCATCCGGTGCGCAAGCGAAATTTACCCTTAACGTCATTGGGATGGATGATTCTGTTGTGGCGACGCGCCCGAATTTTTCGCTCAATGAATTCAAGGACAGAGCCAGGTTTGTTGTTGCCCGTCAGGAATCGCTTGGATTTGACGATGAGGGGCTGACGATCTTCCTTGGAGACTCCTTCACTGACGACGGTCTGTTTTTCACAAATTTTTATTCGCTCTTCGGCGATAAAAATGCCAATATTTCCGGAATTTCTGCCTCTCTTGCGGCGCAATGGATTTACTATGCGCAGGATATTCTTTATCCCTATGAACCGGATCAGGTCGTCGTTCACCTCGGGACGAACGACATAGGCGGTCAGACTGCGCCTGAAGTCATCAAAACGCTTACGTACATGTTTGACAGTTTCCACGATGCTCTGCCCGAAACCACATTCTGGTGGTGGACGATTGAGCAGCACCTTGATTGGGCGGGAAACTATAAGGGTGTTGCGGTCAATGAGGCGATGCGAGAATACGCCGAAGGGAAGGATTGGCTGAAGATTGTTGACTCTTATACTGCTGTTTCCAACTCTGACGGAACCCCCAACAGGGAGCTTTACCGTGACAGCGTCCATTTGACTCTGGAAGGGTATGCCAAGGTGTTGGGTGTCATGGATGACATGGGCTTTACGGTTGTCAGCCGTACGACGCCGCTCGTTTCTTTTGATGGCGAGGGAACGGAAGAAAATCCCTTTAAGATCGGGACGGCAGAAGAATTGCTGCGATTCTCTGTGGCTGTCACGAGTAAACTTTCCTATCTGCAGGGGGATGCTGCGAAAATGTATGCGTCTGCATATTACATGCTGACGCAGGATATTGACCTTGCAGGGATTGAATTTCCTTCAATCGGCAGATGTACTTCCCGCGCTCATGCAACGGATACGGATGTTGCGTTTACGGGCACCTTTGACGGGAACGAAAAGACGATCTCCAATCTGACCGTGGAATCTGCGGACGGCTCACTCGGTCTGTTTGGGCACGTGGTCGGTGCAAATATTTTTGACTTGACAATTGAATCTGCTTCCATCAAGGCAGGCGGGATGCGGGCGGCGGTTCTTGTCTCCAGAGCGCAGTCTGCCACGATTACAAACGTTACCGTGTCTGGTTTGGTTGAGGGAACGGAGTCGGTTGGCGGCATTGTCGGCATTATTGTCGGCGGGACAAGCGTGATCACCAATTGTAAAAACTACGCAACCATCAAGGGGACGTTATACGGCGCGGGCGGCATTGTCGGCGATAATCTGAATGCAGGATTTACGATCCAAGGATGCGAGAATTACGGCGCTGTATATGGTCAGCAGGCAGGCGGCATGATCGGGATGATGCGTGTTGCAAGCGAAATCGTCGTGGAAAATTGCCTGAATTATGCGGATATCAACGGTACGGAGGCCGCAGGCGGAATTGCAGGCACCAACGAAGGAACGCTCAGAAATAGTTTTTGCCTTGAGACTGCAATCATAACGCTGGGAGAACAGAACGTTGCCGCAAACATTTTGTATGCTTTTGGCATGGCGGAGAGCATCGGCAGCATTGCAGGGATGAACAACGGAGAAGTGGTCAGCTGCGGCACGATTGATGACAAAGGAACGCAGACGCCTGCCGTCGCCATTCAGATCGAGAACAGCGGATGTACGGTAAAGCTCGTTAAAATTGAAGGCAATCAAGTCACGTTTGAAGTTACGGCGGACGAAGGGTACACATTTGCAGGGGCATTCCTCAACGGCACTGCGCTAAGCGGGATGACATTTACTCTGCCTCAAGAGAATGCTGTGCTTACGGTTATTTGCAACATGAGTTTTGGCGGCGGGAACGGAACGCAGCAGGATCCGTTCATAATTTCCACATCAGAGCATCTGAGAGCTCTTTCTGCTGCAATCAATGGTGCGGAGACGTTCCTGAGCGGAGAAGAGCAGATTGCTTACGCAAAGGCGTATTACATTCTCGGATCGGACATTGACCTTGGAGGCGAACAGTTCGCTCCTATTGGGAATGTACAGGCAAATGCCTTCGGAGGTACGTTTGACGGAAATGATCACAAGATCAGCAATTTGTCTGTGACTTCCGTAGGCGGTACAATTGGATTGTTTGGCAATACGATTGGTGCGACTATCCGCGATCTGACGATTGAAAATGCCGTGATCAAGGCAGGCGGAATGCGGGCGGCGGTTCTTGTTGCCAGAGCACAGGCCACAACGATCACCAATGTTACGGTATCCGGTTCGGTTGAGGGGACGGAGTCTCTGGGCGGGATTGTCGGGATCATCGCAGGCGAGGCAAGCATAATTAACGATTGTAAGAACTATGCGACGATTCAAGGGACTTTGTATGGTTCCGGCGGGATTGTCGGAGATAATGTGAATGCAGGATTTTTCATTGAAAATTGTGAAAATCACGGCACAGTCATCGGCCAGTATGCAGGCGGCATAATCGGGTTGCAACGCGACAGCAGTGAAATGAAGATTGTCGGCTGTATCAACTATGCAAATGTAAGCGGCATTCAGGAGGCGGGCGGTATTGCCGGCAGAAACATCGGTACGATTGAAGACAGCGATTGTCTCACTGCGGCTATCATCACGTTGGGCGAAAACACTGTGTCTGCAAACGCGCTTTCCGAGAGCGGTACGGCGGAAGCATATCTCGGTTATCTGGTTGGAAACAATACAGGCAGTATCACCGGAAGCGGTCTGTGTGATGAGAACGGACAGCCTGTTGTGGTTAAGATCACGCTTCATCTTGATCCCGGCTCAGGCCTTCTTCCTGACGGCGAAACAGGACTTGTTGAAGTTACCCATGGAACGGCTGTCGGGGAACTGCCCGTCCCCGCGCGCACAGGGTTCCGTTTTGACGGCTGGTATGACGGCGAGACTCTCGTTACGGAGGAAACGATCTATTATGCTCCCGAACGCACCGTTACATTGACGGCAAAGTGGGTGGAGCAGGTAACGGTCACCTTCGATGCGGGCGAAGGGACAATTAACGGTAAGGATACTACGGTAAGTATAAGCATCGACAAGGGAACGGTTATCTCTGATCTCCCCGTTGCGACGAGAGCGGAATATGCCTTTCTTGGCTGGTATGACGGTGAGACGCTCATTACTACGCAGACACAGTTTGATGTAAGCAAGACGCTTCTGGCGCACTGGGAATCCAGGCCGACATATACTGTAATTACTTTTGATGTCGGCGGCGGGACTTATGTGAATGAAGCTCAGGAGACACAGCTTACGCTTGCCGTTGGCGATGAATTGGGCGGTCTTCCGGAAGCGACCAGGAACGGTTACCGTTTGCTTGGTTGGTTTGCTGCTGACGGATCACAGGTGAATGAAGAGAGTACCTTTTCCGTCTCTGCGGTTACGCTCACGGCGCGTTGGCAAAAGGTGACGGTTGTAACATTTGTCGCACCCTATGGCGCAACGATGACCGAGACCACCCGTCTTGTGGATGAGGGTTCTGCACTCGGGGAATTCCCCTCGATCACCTTACTCAAAGGAAATGTCTTGCTTGGCTGGTTTACGGCAGAAGGAGAGGCGGTGACGACAGAGACCGTTTTCACCGAGGACGCTGTGACGCTTTCCGCAAGGGACGGTTGGGATGGTATAACGGCAAGCGATTCGTTCGAGGGCGATGGTACGCAGGAAAATCCATATAAAATTGCGAGCGGCGCAGATTTGTATTTTCTTGCATCCGAGACAAATTATGGGACTTCTTTCGCGGATAAATATTTTCTGGTCGTCACGGACATTGATCTTAACCAAAAGACATTCGCCCGTATCGGCAACAGCACGGATAACGCGTTCCACGGAACCTTTGACGGCGGCGGACACACTATTTTTAACTTATCTTTCACGTCAGGAAGCTCGATCGGCCTGTTCGGGAACGCGACAGACGCAACCATACGCAATCTGACTATTCGGAATGCTTCAATCAAGGCAAACGGAATGCGCGCAGCCGTTCTCGTTGCAAGGGCACAATCGGTCAGAATCGAAGACGTAGTGGTCTACGGCACTGTCGAGGGCACCGAGTCAGTCGGCGGCATTGTCGGGATTGTTGCTGGAGCAGAGACTTCTTGCACCATTATCGGATGCAAAAACTATGCTGTGCTGAAGGGCTCTCTGTATGGCATCGGCGGAATTGTGGGTGATACGCTGAGCGCAGGCGTTACCATTGAAAACTGTGAAAATTACGGAACGATAAACGGTTCTCAGGCGGGCGGGATTATTGGTCTTGTGCGTCAGGATGGTCAAAAGAGCATTACCGATTGCCGTAACTTTGCAGCGGTGAGCGGAACGCAACAGGCGGGCGGAATTGTCGGAGATACAGTCGGCACAGGAATTACCATTGAAAATTGTGATAATTCTGGCAATATTACTTCGACAGGAAACAGCGTCGGCGGAATTGTCTCTCTCGTGCGCGGTACAGTAATGATCACAGGATGCACAAACAGCGGCATTGTCACCGCAACTGTCGCATCAGGAGCTACGGCAAGAGCAGGCGGCATTGTCGGTGGGGTCGGAGAAACGGGCAGTGTGTCGATCGATACCTGCGAGAATTCAGGGTCGGTTACTGCGGCAGGTGCCTGGTATGTAGGCGGCATTGTCGGCTTTGGAGGAAATGCCGGAACATTATACGCGTCCATTACGATCAGGAACTGCGTGAACCGCGGTGAGATTTCCTCGGCGGAGCGCGTCGGCGGCATTGTCGGCGGATCGGCAAATGCACAGGTTGTCATTACCGTTGAAAACAGCACGAACTATGGAAAAGTCATCGCTTCAAATAATGTTAGTTTTGTAGGCGGTGTCTTTGGAATTTTCCGCAAGGGTGGGAATCAAACGATTGACGAATTCTCCACGACAAAGACAGAGACAGAAGCCGAAGCAAGTGAGGGGCTTATATTTAAGAACACTACGACGGATGTTACGGCTTCGGCCGTAAAGTACGGCGGGAGTGTATGAGGAAAGACAAGATTCGGGCACAGTATGCTGTGGCAGACTGTGCCCGAATTTTTGAGGTAATTTATGCGAGAAATTACATTGAAGGAGTGCCCGCGCCCGCAGTTTGTGCGGGACGGGTGGCAGAGTTTAGACGGCAAATGGGGCTTTTGCCTGGATTATGACGGGACAGGGGAGGCCCGCGGATTTGCGCGCGGGTTCCAAAAGGAGCATGATATATTTGTCCCGTTTGCGTATCAGAGCAAGGCGTCCGGAATCGGGCTGGAAAAGCGTTGTGACAATGTCTGGTATGAGCGAACGTTCATGCTCAATAAACGGACGGACAAGCGGTATTTTCTGCACATAGAAGGCGCAGATTATTGCACGAAGGTATTTGTCAACGGTGCATTTGCAGGGGCAGACAAGGGCGCCTATCACCGTCTGACGTTTGATTTGACGCATTTACTGCACGACGGTGAAAATTTGCTTGTCATCAAGTGCGAAGATGATTATTCCACCGAAAAGCCGCGCGGAAAACAGCGCTGGAAGGATGAGAGCTGGGGCTGTTTTTATTTCGATACGACGGGAATCTGGAAAACGGTTTGGCTGGAAACGGCGGGCAAAGACTATGTGAGGAGTCTTCAAATTACACCCTCTCTTTCACAGGGAAGTGTCATGTTTGCATACGACGTATGCGCAAAAAGGGGAACATCGCTGGAAATTCTCGTTTCGTATGAAGGGGAGAGAGCAGCCTCGGTTAAATTCCCTGTGCGCACACAGCGCGGACGGAAGACAGTATTGCTTCCGCAGCCGCTGCAACTGTGGGAGGTCGGCAACGGCAGACTCTATGACGTTGAAGTCCGTCTGTATGACGGCGAAACGTTGCTCGATCAGGTAAAAAGTTATTTTGGCATGCGGGAGATTGCGGCAAAGGACGGAAAAATCCTGCTCAACGGAAGGCCGCTCTACCAAAAACTTGTGCTCGATCAGGGATATTTCGGAGACTGTCAGCTTACGCCGCCTTCGCCGCAGGCACTCATGGACGACATCAAAATGATGCTAGCTTACGGGTTCAATGGCGCACGGAAGCACCAGAAGCTGGAAGACGAGCGGTTTTACTATTATGCGGACGTGATGGGATATCTCGTATGGGCGGAAATGCCGTCCATGTTCGACAACACGCCGCGTTCCAGAGCGGCGTTCAAGCGGGAATGGCGGCTTTTGGTTAAGCAGCTGATCGATCATCCTGCCATTATTGTCTGGGTGCCGCTCAATGAATCCTGGGGCGCAAAGCAAATCAAGACGGATAAAATCCAGCAAAGGTTTGCCAATGAAGTGTACTATCTGACCAAAGATCTCGATCCTGCACGTCTTTGCGTATGCAATGACGGCTGGGAACATACCGTCGGCGATCTGATGACGATTCACGATTATGATCAGGACGGAGCGCGGCTGTATTCGGATTTTGACACGCTCGACAAGGCGGTTGCCGATCAATGGGGACATCATCCGAGAGGCGCCTTTGCGCAAGGGTACCGCTACAGCGGCCAGCCTGTCATGTTCACGGAATTCGGCGGAACGGCGTATGCCAAAAATCTTGTCGGAGAGAACTGGGGGTACGGAAATGCGGTAAAAGATGACGAAGAATATCTTGCACGCCTGAAGGGTCTGTTCGGGGCGCTCAATCAAATTCCATACTCATGCGGGTACTGTTTTACACAACTTTCCGACGTACAGCAGGAGGTCAATGGCCTGTTGAGCGAGGCCCGTAAATCCAAAATCGATCCCGCAATGCTCAGAAAGGTGCAGGAGATGCGGAATGAATAGCATTGCGTTGATCGGGAGCGGGTGGCGCGCCAAAATGTGGGCAAGGGTGATCGCCGCCCTGCCCGATGTCAGCCTTGCAGGGGTGCTTTGCCGTAATCCTGAAAAGCGTGCTCCGTTTGAAAAAATGGGGGTTCCCGTTTGCGGATCCTGCGATGAAGTATTGTCAGTTGGTGCGGACGCCGTTCTTGTCTGCGTCAGAAAACAGGATAACCTTTCTGTTTCGCGCTTCTTTGCCGAAAAGGGTTATCGCGTGCTTTGTGAAACGCCTGCGGGGGGAACGGACGAGGAACGTCGGCTCTTTTCCGAAAGCGAGGTCATGATCGCGGAACAGTATCCCTTGCAGCCTGTCTTTGCGGCGGCGCAGACCGTAATCAAAACAGGCATTCTGGGCGAGGTTCATACTCTGCGCCTTAGCTGTTGCCATGACTACCATGCTGTCGCCTTGATGCGTGCTCTTCTCGGAACGGGGGACCGTATTCCAAAAATTGCGGCACACGCCTTTACGGATGAATATATTTTATATGCCGGTCGGGAAGGACTGCAGCCGCCTCAACTTGCGCCCAATCGCCGCGTAACGGCTTACTTGGATTTCGGAGGAAAACGGGCATTTTATGATTGGTCATACGGACAGTATTTTTCCCGAATCCGCGCGGGGCAGTTTTTATTGCAGGGGACGTCGGGAGAACTCAACGCACAAGGCGGCGTATGTCTGAGCCGTGGCGGCGTCGTGCCGTTTTGCTTGCAGAAGGTATATAATGGGCAGGACGGAAGTCTGTTTGCGCCCGATCTTGTCGCGATCTGCTGTATGGGGAAACGCGTTTATGAAAACCCGTTCTGCGGATTGCGGTTCTCGGAGGAGGAGATCGCCATGGCACAGTGTCTGAGAAATTTTTTGCACGGAAAGGGGTATTCTGCCAAAGAAGCGGCGTTGGACAGCCTGATCGCACAGACAATGGAGTATACAGCCGATGGGAAAGTGTAATTTCTCCGATGTCGTTTTGCACAGCGGGGGCTATATCGCAGAGTTTTCCTCTCAGCGCGGGGCAACCTGCTTCCGCTTGTTTCATGAAAGGAGCGGGCGCGAGATTCTCCGTTTTCCCGAGGACGAGGAAACATTTTTTGAAAATGTATTTCTTTACGGGAATCCCGTGCTGTTTCCGCCCAACCGCATTCGCGGCGGAAGGTTTTCCTTTCGGGGAAAAGAGTATTGCTTCCCCGTGAACGAGCCGCGGACGAATTGCCATCTGCATGGCGAATTGTACCAAAGGCGTTTTGAGATCGGGAGGAAAACCGAGACCGAAGCAGAATTTACTTTCCGTGCGCAAGCGGGGGAGTATCTCGGATTTCCGCATTCATTTTTGCTGTCCCGTGCATATACGTTAGACCAAAATGGACTTACGGAAACTTTCACGGTGCAAAACTTATCCGATGAGGATATGCCGTTTATGCTCGCGTTTCATACCACCTTTTTGGTGCAGAACGGGAAATTACAGCAGGCAGTCGGCAGGGAGGAATTGCGGGACGAGCTTTTTCTTCCGATCGGGGAGCTGAAAAACAATTTGCGCGGGGAAGCAATCAGCGAAGGCAATTATGTGATCGGGCAAGAGCATCTTTCCGCTCTCTACGAGGCCCGCGGAAATACCGCAACGATCGCGGTTACAGCCTGTCGGGAAAAGATTTGTTATTGTGCTTCCGAAGACTACCGCTACCGAATGCTCTATGCGCCTGTTCGGGCGGGTTTTATCTGCATCGAACCTCAGACCTGTGCGATCGATTGTTTTCACTTGCCGTCTTCGGCGGAGGAAAACGGACTCATCGTTCTCTCTCCCCAAGAAAAACGGATCCTGAGGACGAGAATCTGGGTGGAAACCGATGAAAAGGGGTAATTGACGTTTGCTCTGTGTAAAATTTGCTCCATGTCGGGAAGATTTTGCGACCGTTGACTTCCACGAGGGACTATGCCGCCATAGCCATCCCGAAAGAGCGAGTTCGGAGGGGCGATGCAATTGATCCTGAAGTTGTCATATAAATTCCCCGAAAATATTTTAACGTTAACAAGAAAACTTCAAATTTTTTATGCTAATTCGATTAAATGCAATGAAAACGTGGTATATATAATCACTCAAAGGGTTTAATTACGCCGATGAGGTCATCTGCAAGAATTTGTCAATTAATTTCAATGAGATTATCATGATGAATTCGTGCCAGAGGCATAAGTCATCAGGGTGTACGACATTTGTTAATAAATTTAGCATTGTGCTCAAACACTCCCTCAACTGATGTACGCGCTTCGACCATGAACGCAAGAATATTCTTGTGTTCCTGTCCTCGCCGCCTCGCATGCTATTATAGCATATCTGCAATGAGGGTTACCAGCTTAATATTGCATCTTGCAAAAAGTTGCAAGTTAAATCCCGCTCTAAACGGGTGAGGTGTATCCGTCGCGAAAGGTTGCTGGTTTACTGCGGCGGATATCTGCATATTTAAGAGGTATTGGATGAAGAAGACATATTATAAATATAAAGGATATGCTCATTTTGATAAGAGGATTTCCATCAGATGATTTTATTGTAATATTTCCAGATACATCGCAACAGGATATCACGAGCCATGTAAAAAGTATTTTTGACATCAAGGATTATGTCTCTACGAGTGGAAGATTAGAATTACAGCCGGAGAAAACAAAGTGCTATTATTATGGGGAAGATGGTCTGAACGAGATTCCACTGGATGGGACTTCTGCGCTTTGTCAGAACCAGCATGTCGATTTTTTAGGGTTTAGTTTCGATGGAAAGAATATCGATATAAGGAAGAAAACGGCGGATAGAAATATCAATAAAATATTGCACAAAGCGCGTCGCATAAAGAAAATGAGAGGCTTCGTTCGTCGAGATGGAACGGTTGTACGTGTAAGCTTTAAACAATTATTAAGATATTCCGGTAAAAACTATATATCCGATATCGATAAGAATGGTCGCGAGAGAAGAAAGTCTACATTTAATTCATACTTGAAGCGGAGTCTGAAAATTTTCAAAGGTGAACCGCTACTAAAATCACGCTATCTCAATCGAAGACGGCATGCCGTTAGATTGATAAATAGAGTTATTCAGAAAAAGAAAGCCACTGAGAAAAATTAGAAGCTTTATTTGTGAGTGTCAATATTGTACTCAATTGTATTCAAAAATGAGCGAGCTGAAATCAAATGTTTGATTTCAGCTCGCTCATTATAAGATTTTGAGGTTATAACGCTCCATAGCTATCCCGAAAAAGTAAATTCGAAGAATCTATTTTAGTCGGACGATCATCCCGAAGAAGTCGCGGGCAAAAAATAATACGAACTCCATGTTTGGGTTCGTATTATTTTGCTTTGGAGCAGGAAACGGGAGTCGAACCCGCCAGAATCAGCTTGGGAAGCTGACGCCATACCGCTAGGCGATTCCTGCATGAGATTATGAAGTTGTATTCCCGTTTCCAACGGAAACGGCAGTGCCTGCGCCCGCTGCGCGGTGCTCGGCGTGCTCCGCCACGAACCCGCCAGAATCAGCTTGGGAAGCTGACGCCATACCGCTAGGCGATTCCTG
>ERZ1643246.1225-NODE-1225-length-28545-cov-15.829695_pt1 | contig 28545 bp, 26 predicted proteins | sample MGYA00579265_ERZ1643246 | MGnify/ENA primary metagenome ERZ1643246 (study PRJEB29033, sample SAMEA4952261) | chicken gut metagenome | biome: Broiler Chicken; feature: Gastrointestinal Tract; material: Caecum | place: Ireland | collected 2018 | study: Broiler...
GATATGATATATACCACAAGTAGAGGTAGATCAAAAAGACAAAGGAAGGGGAAAAATCAGTCATGGCAGATAAGATTATTGAAAACAACCAGGTGTCTATCATGGGACAGATCGTATCACAGTTTACATTCAGTCATCAAGTCTTCGGGGAGGGATTTTATCTTGTAGACGTCATGGTAAAGAGACTCAGCGATTCAGAGGACATTATTCCGGTCATGGTGTCGGAACGTCTGATCGATGTGACGCAGGATTACGAAGGAGAATATCTGATGGTCAACGGCCAGTTTCGGTCGTACAACCGTCATGAGGAGAAGAAAAACCGTCTGGTACTTTCCGTCTTTGCGCGGGAAATCAGTTTTGTGGAGGAAGAAGACGACTCGGTGAAATCCAACCAGATCTATCTGGACGGGTACATATGTAAACCTCCGGTGTACCGGAAGACGCCGCTGGGAAGGGAGATCGCGGATCTGTTGATCGCCGTGAACCGTCCCTATGGGAAATCCGACTATATTCCATGTATTTGCTGGGGAAGGAATGCCAGGTATGCGTCGGCGTTTACCGTCGGCGGGCATGTGCTGATCTGGGGGCGGATCCAGAGCAGGGAATATATGAAACGGATCAGCGAAAACGAGATGGAAAAACGCGTAGCTTACGAAGTCTCCGTCAGCAAACTCGAATATCTGGAACCGTAAGGAGGGGACGAAAACCGCCGGTGCCGTCCGGCCGCAGCGTCAGCGGGCCGGCCGGGACTGTGGCGTGCGGGCGGCGGGAAATATGGAATGCGTGCTCACTCCGACATCCGGACAGAGCCGGGCGGAATGTTCGCCGGATCTCAGAGCGGGATTTGGGCAGCACAGGCGGCGGTTTTCTGACCGCTCTGTGCCCGACGGACATTCCGCCCGGCTCTGTCCGTCTGTAGTCGCAAGCACTGCATTTCCATATTTCCGCCGCCCACACGCCATAGTCCCGGCCGGCCCGCTGACACTGCGGCCGGACGGCCCCGGCGGATTTCTGAGAGTGAGAGCGAGAGGGAGAATGCGGAAGATAACAAAAAAGTGCGGCAATTTTGCAGTCGCTATGCTTGCAAAGAGTCCCGGCTGGCTCGCTGGCGCTGCGGCCAGACGGCCCCGGCGGATTTCTGAGAGTGGGAGCGAGAGGGAGAGTGCGGCAGATGACGAAGAAAGTGCGGCAATCTTGCAGTCGCTATGCTTGCAAAGAGTCCCGGCCGGCCCGCGGGCGCTGCGGCCGGACGGCCCCGGCGGATTTCTGAGAGTGGAGCGAGAGGGAGAATGCGGAAGATAACGAAGAAAGTGCGGCAATCTTGCAGTCGCTATGCCTGCAAATAGTCCGGGGAGGAACCACGGACGCTGCGGTATCTATGATCAGAAAGACATCAGAGCAGACAGAATGGCACACAGAGAAGATGACAGCGGGATAAAAACACATCGTTCTTCTATATTCAAACCTCGAAAAATCATTCAAACCAACAAACATCCGCACAAAGAAGCCAAACAACCGTATGCCACAAAACAACCGTAGCCACCCAACCGCATACACTCTCAGAAAGACGCCAAAGCCGGCGGGACGGTGCGCGGGGAGACGGCGGCGGGCGGCGCGGGGGCGGAGGGAAATATGGAAATGCAGTGCTTGCGACTACAGACGGACAGAGAGGGCAGGGATGTCCGACGAGGCACGGAGCGGGACACAACACAGCGCAGGAAAAAACGAAAAAACCGCTCCGCGACCGGCGAACATCCCTGCCCTCTCTGTCCGTCTGTCGGAGTGAGCACGCATTCCATATTTCCCTCCGCCCCGCCCCGCGCCGCCCGCCCGTCGCCCCGCGCACCGTCCCGCCGGCTTTGGCGCCTTTCGTCCCCCCTCCAAAAAATCCATCGCATTATTGACAACAGCGGGCAATAATGGTATATTGAAAAAAATAGGTAATTATCAGCAGAAAGTCAGATAATTGCCAGTGTAACAGGAGATAGAGGTCGCATGTTTTATCAGTACGCTGCCGGATGAGACGGGTCAGAGGAAAGCCGCCGAAAGGAAAACATGCCGAAGAAACGTGCTCCCCGCAGGGCACGGTTTCTGGGCGCAGGCTGAATAAGTCTGCGACTGTCATCGATGGATGGAGCGCTATCTGCCGGAATGTACTACAAGTATCAGGATAAGAGGCGGACGTTTCATCGATGGTTCGCCTCTTTTTTAAGGAGGAAAAGGTATGGCTATTTTTACAGGAGCAGGTGTGGCGATCGTTACACCAATGACGGAAACATTGGAAGTAAACTATGAAAAATTGGGAGAGATCATCGAGGAGCAGATTGCCGGCGGAACCGATGCGATTATTATCTGCGGAACCACAGGCGAATCTTCCACGCTGACCCATGAGGAACATCTCGAGGCGATCCGCTATACCGTAGAGAAAGTAAATCACAGGATCCCGGTCATTGCAGGTACAGGATCTAATTGCACGCAGACCGCATGTTATCTGTCCCAGGAAGCGGAAAAATATGGTGCGGACGGTTTGCTGCTCGTCTCCCCGTATTATAATAAAGCGACGCAGAAGGGCCTGATCGCTCATTATACGACGATCGCAAACAGTGTTTCTCTTCCGATCATTCTGTATAATATTCAGAGCCGTACCGGTGTGAATATCGCTCCGGAGACGATCGCGGAACTGGTAAAAAATGTAGAAAATATCGTAGGTGTGAAGGAAGCGTCCGGTAATATTTCTCAGGTTGCAAAGATCATGCACCTGACCGATGGAAACATTGATCTGTATTCCGGTAATGATGATCAGGTGATCCCGCTGCTGTCCCTGGGCGGTAAAGGTGTAATTTCGGTCCTTTCCAATGTGGCTCCGCAGTATACCCATGATATGGTCATGAAATATCTGGAAGGAAACACAAAGGAAGCCTGTCAGATGCAGCTGGATGCGCTGCCTCTGATCGACGCGCTGTTCTGCGAGGTGAATCCGATCCCGGTGAAGGCTGCCCTGAATCTTATGGGCAAAAATGTCGGACCGCTGCGCGCGCCTCTGACGGAGATGGAGCCGGCACATCAGGAAAGACTGGCGGCGGAACTGAAGGCGTTCGGCTTGATGTAATGTGAAGTTATCGCGCAAAACCGTCTTCCCGGAAGGGGAAGATGGTTTTGCGCGATGTGTATCGTCGCCTGCGGGACAACTCCTGCAGGCGATGAGAGTTTTCAGGAGAATTTTTTGACAGGAGGAACGGAAGAAAATGGTAAAGGTAATTATGCATGGCTGTAATGGACATATGGGTCAGGTCATCTCCGGACTTGTGAAAGATGACCCGTCGGTTGAGATCGTGGCCGGTGTGGATGTGGTTGACAATAAAGACAACGGATATCCGGTGTTTACGGATCTGAACGCCTGCGATGTGCCGGCGGATGCAATGATTGATTTTTCGTCGTTTAAGGCCACCGACGGTGTCCTGGAATACTGCCGCAGCAGAAAGCTGCCGCTCGTACTCTGTACAACAGGCCTGACGCCGGAGCAGGTGGAAAAGGTGCAGCAGACCAGCAGGGAAGTCGCTGTTCTGCGCTCCGCGAACATGTCTCTGGGAATCAATACGCTGTTGAAACTGATTCAGGATGCGGCGAAGGTTCTGGCTGCTGCCGGATTTGATATGGAGATTGTGGAGAAGCATCATAAACTGAAATGTGACGCGCCCAGCGGAACTGCCCTGGCGCTGGCGGACAGCCTGAACGAGGCGATGGGTAATACGTATCATTATACTTTTGACCGCAGCCAGCGCCATGAGCAGAGGGACCCGAAGGAGATCGGTGTTTCCGCAGTGCGGGGCGGTACGATCGTCGGGGATCATGATGTGATCTTTGCAGGGCCGGACGAAGTGATCACGTTTTCCCATCAGGCCTACTCCAAAGGCGTGTTCGGAAAAGGAGCGGTGGAGGCTGCGAAATTCCTGGCCGGAAAGCCGGCGGGCCTGTATGACATGCAGGATGTGATCTCGGGAAGCTGAAAAGCCTGCGGCTGTCTGAGGCGAGGGGAGCGATGTCCCTGATGTTTCATCATCGGGAGGTTCCGGCGGTCGGAGACGATCGGGTTTGTTCAGTTGGCTTCCTGGTGAGTGAAAAAAATTGATAAAAAGAAATATTTGTCAGAAATGAAAAACTGCTGCGGCTGCGCGGAAATTTATGCGTGTGGCTGCAGCAGTTTTTGCTGTCTGCATCCGTATATTCGTCGGAAAATTCCGTATACTACATAAAGCAATATGATGTCATGAAGATCAAAAGGTCATGTTGATTTTTCGCGAAAGGAGATGAAGAGAATGAAAAACAGAAAAATGGCAATGTTTGGAATTGTGTTTGCAGCTGCGCTGACGGTGATGACAGCCTGCGGGCAGAAGAATACAGACAGCCAGGGTGCAGGAAAGGAAAATATGGTCAATGACGTCACGAACGGTACGGACCGTCAGGACCAGACGAACCAGGATGATACACTCGGGGATGATATCCAGGATGCTGGAGAGGACCTGAAGGACGGCGCGGAGGATGCGATAGACGGAGTCCGAGACGGCGCTGAGGATGCCGTGGACGGGGTAAAAGACGGAACCGAAGATATCGTGGATGGCGTTGAGGATGGAACACGGAACACCACCGATGACAACCGAAACGACAATAATAAATGATAACGGTAACCGGAATGCCATGATTTATAGCTGAATGCGGTAATGCTTCCGCTTGCTGAATGGTTACGCAAAACCTAGAACGCTATTCCCTGCCAGGCGAAAGGGTTCTTTCCGCCTGTCTGCCTGGCAGGAAAATGAGAGGTCCGTCCCTGCCTTTTGCATAAAGCACCTGGACTGCGTTGGTGTGAAATTGCCTGTCGTTTACCGGATAAAATTAGTGAAAATATGCTGCTCTTCTTTTTCGGGCAATCCGTAAGCCTCGCGGCCGAGACGGATGCTCTTGATCAGAAAGGCCATATTTCTGCCGAGCGTGCGCATCGTCTGCAGGCCTTCTTTATCCTGGCGGACTTCCTCCGGGGAATTCCCGTGTACCATGTTCCAGTACTGGCTGGACACGACGGGCATTTCAGAGATGGTAAAGTATTTGTTTAATTCGTCAAAGGTCGCGGTATTTCCGGCTCTGCGGCAGCTTACGACCGCGGCTCCGACCTTCATGGTTTTGTCAGCAAGTGAGCTGTAGAACAGGCGGTCGAGGAAGGAAATCAGTGTGCCGTTGGCGGAGGCATAGTAAACAGGGGAGCCGATGACGATGCCGTCGCAGGCGTTAAATTTCGGGGCAACTTCGTTGACCAGATCGTCGAACACACATCTGCCGGCAGTCATACATTTTTTGCAGCCGATACATCCGCGGATCGGCTTGTTTCCGACATGAATGATCTCCGTGTCGACGCCTTCCTGATTCAGGGTTTTGGATACTTCCTCCAGAGCAGTGTAGGTACAGCCGTGTCCGTTAGGACTTCCGTTGATCAGGAGAACGTATGGTTTCTTTTCTTCATTATTCTGATTGGTTTCTGGACATTCCATGTGGAAAACCTCCTTACTGTGTGAGATCCGTTCTGCAGACAGCTGATGGCAGTATGCCACAGCCTACAGGGGAATTTTTATGTGGTACATATTAATTATAAGAACCGGTGGCAGGGATTCGTCAAGAGGAAGTTTCTGAATCCTGGCAGGTTTCCATGCCTCCGCTCATTCTGCTGCGATACTCGGAAGGGGTACATCCCATCTGCTGCTTGAAGGAACGGTTAAAGGATGCCACGCTGCCGAACCCGGAGAGAAAAACAGCGTCGGTGATCGAGAGTTCCTGCTGTGTGAACAGAGTGATCGCCTTCTGGATCCTCTGGGAGGTCAGGTAGGCGGTAAAGGAAGTGTTCATGTATTCCTTGAAGATCCTTGAAAAATGGTATTTGCTGAAACCGGCGTAGGAGGCCGCATCCTCCAGCGTGATATTTTTTTCGCAGTTTTGGCTGATGTAGGAACAGGCCCGGGAAAGCTTTTGCAGGACGCGGGTACTGTGCCGGGAAGTGTTTGTTTCCACGTCCGAAGGAGACGGAATGGAGAAGTCCTGGCCCAGCAGCAGAAGAAGTTCCATGAGACAGATCTGCTTCCGTGTGTCACGGAAGGGTTCTGCTGACTCGGAGAGCGTCTTGATCTGGCGGAGCAGCTTCGCGGCCTGTTCGGCCCGCTCCGGAAATCCTTCTGCAGACAGGAGATGCTGGTGTGTGATAAAGTCCTGAAGCATGTGAAGTTCACTGGTGCAGGAGAGCATATGTCCGGGATATTGGATGATCAGCAGACTTCCCTGCGGAGCGGTCTCGATCGAATGAAGCTCGCAGGGCCAGATCATAAGCAGATCACGCTCTTTCAGTGTATAGGTTTCTGAGGATATGGTAAATACAGCTTCCCCCGGGGCAATGCAAAGGATAAATTCTCCGTAGGTATGCCAGTGAGAGGCATAGTTGGACGGGGAACGCAGATATGATACATTGATAAAACTGTTGTCATTGAATGGAAAGTCTTCGTATTGATTTTCCGGTGTTTGATCACTCATTTTCTGTCACCTTTTCAATTTTGAAAATAGAATCTTGATTCTCTTTGTTTGTTTAATGAATAAATAATATTATAATAGCACATTTTCTCCGGGAGTAAAAGATGGAATTGATCTTTGATTATAGGAGGAGACTGCAGAAGTTCTGCCGGTAGAACGGGTCTGAAAGTTTGTAACAGTTGTTACAGTTCAACCAGGTCTGCGCATTTACTGCGCAGACCGTGTGAAAACATAGTGCCTGTGGGCATCCGGCCTATCGCGAAGCGATTTTCAATGGCTGGATGCCGGTTACCGTTCAGCTGGCTGAACGGTAACTAACAGTTCTGCTGTAGAAGGAATGCCGCTTGGAAATGTGGTCCGTCGGTTGTATAATAGGATGATGCCAGGGTCAAAAGGTCATGCTTGCATGAAAAAGCATGACTTTGGGATCCGTAAAAACATGAGAAAGTAGCCCGATCGGGCGGATTTCGAATGTTTTCAGGATTGCGGGAGCACGAAGTGCGGAGCAATCCGTAGCATCGTTGGGGCCCAAATACCTTTTGCCCCGATATCATAGGATCAGCAGATCTGAAAATCATTTATGCAGACGCAGAGGAGATGCACTATGAAAAAATTTCTTTTTATCGGCAACAGCCACACTTATTTCAACGATATGCCGCAGTTGTTTGCAAAGTTATATCAGGTGGGAACCGGGGAGCAGGCGGAGTCCGTGATGCTTTCCCACTCCGGGAGATCCTGGGAGTGGCACCGAAAGGAGGCATATGAGATCCGATACAATCTTTTATACGGCGGCTACGACGACTGTTTTCTGCAGCAGGCGGCTCATCCGTTTCCGGGAGAGGAGACGACCAGGCAGTGTGGAAAGTATCTGATCGATCTGTGCAAAACTGCCGGCGTACGGCCGGTTCTTGTGGAAACCTGGGCAAAAAAAGACGAGCCGCAGGAGCAGGCGCAGATGAACCGGGTGTACCGTGGAATGGCAGAGGAAAATGACTGCCTGATCTCACCTGTGGGGGAGGTATGGCAGGAAGTGAGAAAACTCCGGCCGGAGATAGATCTCTACTATAAAGACGGAGCCCACGCGTCGGTGTACGGAGATTACTTGATCGCTTGCTGTCATTTTCGGACGGTGACGGGAAGGTCTGTGCTCGATCTGCCAAACACGGGTATAGACTTTTCCGATTTCCGCAGAGCGGAGGAAGAAGGCAGAGAAGGACTCGATGTGCTGCGGGCCAGGGAAATTCTTCTGGACGGAGAGTACTGCAGGGAGATCCGCGAGGTGATTGAAGCCATTCTGTAAGAGGAGATCCGCAAGGCGGTCGAAGCTGTTCGGTAAAAAAGGGATTTATAACATGGTGAAGATAACACTGTAAAAGTAAAACCGGACAGACAAGACGACGGAGAGACAAGCAAAGAGAAAATGGAAAAGACAACAGGAAAGGCAGGAGAGTAAATGAGATATGACGGAATCAGAAAGGGGATTTTTCTGGAACGGCCCAACCGTTTTCTGGCGCGGGTGAAACTGGACGGCCAGGAGGAACTGTGTCATGTGAAAAATACCGGAAGGCTGGGAGAACTCCTGACGGAAGGCGCCACTGCCTGGGTACAGGAGCATGACAATCCCAGCCGGAAGACCAGGTTTTCACTGATCGCCGTGGAAAAGGACGGGGTCTGTTATAATATTGATTCCCAGGCGCCGAATGTTTTGGCGCGGGAATGGCTGGAGAGCGGGAAGGCGTTCCCGGGAAGTCGGATCACCGGGATACGGCCGGAACAGAAATACGGAAATTCAAGATTTGATCTGGCGTTTTGCCGGGATGGAAAAAAGGCCCTGATGGAGGTGAAGGGAGTGACCCTGAATCAGGATGGTACAGGACTGTTTCCCGATGCGCCGACCGTAAGGGGAGAGAAGCATGTGCACGAACTGATTGCCTGCCGGGACGACGGGTATGAGGCGTACCTTTTATTTGTCGTAAAATTCGGGACGGCGAAGCGGTTTATGCCGAATATAGCCCGACAGCCGGAGTTTGCCGAAGCTCTGGCTGAAGCGGAGCGTGCCGGCGTGCGGATCATGGCGGCCCGCTGCCAGGTCCGTCCGGATCAGGTGGAGATCGAAGAGACGATTCCGGTCGTGCTGCCGGAGAAAATAGAATAACCGTTCAGTTGGTCGAACCATTATGAACAGAAGAACCGATCAGCCGGTTGACTGCACAGTCATCCAACTGATCGGTATTTTTTTCTTTTTGATTTCTGTTGCAAATGCAACAGACGTATCGCGGAATCTGTCGTATGATAAACCTGCGATTGACACAGGGCACAGGAAAGGAGAGAAACGAATGATTCGAAAGATTATTCAGATTGATACAGAAAAATGTAACGGCTGTGGCTTATGCGCGCAGGCCTGCCACGAAGGCGCCATTGGCATGGTGGACGGGAAAGCCAGGCTGCTGCGCGATGATTATTGCGACGGTCTCGGGGACTGCCTGCCGGCCTGCCCGGTGGACGCGATTTCATTTACGGTCCGCGAGGCGGCGGCTTACGATGAAGCGGCAGTCCTGGAAAATAAAAAGAGCCGTCTGTCTGCACCAGCGGTTGACGGGGAGCAGGAGTCGGAAAAAGCGGACGGAATCTCCGTGTCTCAGCTTCGCCAGTGGCCGGTCCAGATCAAGCTGGTCCCGCCGAACGCGCCGTATTTTCAGAACGCGTCGCTGCTCGTCGCCGCGGATTGTACCGCCTATGCCTATGCGGAGTTTCACAGAGATTTCATCCGCGGCCGGGTCGTGCTGGTGGGATGTCCGAAGTTGGATATGACGGACTATTCAGAGAAACTGACGGAGATCTTCCGGAAAAATGAGATCCGGAACGTGACGGTTGTGCGTATGGAAGTGCCATGCTGCGGCGGGATCGAACTGGCAGTGAAAAAAGCGCTTCAGGCAAGCGGAAAATCTCTTTCCTGTCAGGTGGTCACAATCTCCACAGACGGAAAAATTAGTTATTGACGCAGCAAGTGCGTCAGAAGGAGGAAAAAATGGAGAAAAAAATGTTTTGTTTTCAATGTGAACAGACGGCAGGATGCAGCGGATGTATGGGTAAGGCAGGCGTGTGCGGAAAGACGGCTGAGACTGCGAATCTGCAGGACGAGCTGACGGGAGCGTTGATCGGTCTTGCCTGCGCCTGTGCTTCGAATCCGAAGACAGAAGACACGGACCGTCTGATCCTGGAAGGACTGTTCACGACAGTTACGAACGTCAGCTTTGACGACGACGCCATCCGCAGAATGATCCGCCGGGTGAGAGAGGAAAAGGGACGGGTGGCGCCCGGCTGCGCATCCTGTACGGCGCGGTGCGGAAGTACGGACGAATACGATATGAAGCGACTGTGGGAAGCGGACGAAGACATCCGTTCCCTGAAATCACTGCTGCTCTTCGGCATCCGCGGAATGGCTGCCTACGCGTACCACGCGATGGTGTTCGGATATGCCAGTGAGGAAGTGAATGCTTTCCTTACCAGAGCCCTGTTTGTCCTGGCGCAGGACTGGGAGACGGATCAGCTTTTGCCGGTGGTGCTGGAGACCGGAAAGGTAAATCTTACCTGTATGGAACTGTTGGACCGCGCCAACACGGAAACCTACGGAACGCCGGCACCCGTCACCGTGCCGCTGAAGGTAGAAAAAGGCCCGTTCATCGTGATTACCGGCCATGATCTGCGTGACCTGAAGCTCCTTCTGGAACAGACCGAAGGAAAAGGCGTCAATATCTACACTCACGGAGAAATGCTCCCGGCCCATGCCTACCCGGAACTGAAAAAATATCCCCATCTCAAAGGGAATTTCGGTACCGCATGGCAGAACCAGCAGAAAGAATTCGCGGATCTTCCGGCGCCGATTCTGTTTACGACCAACTGTCTGATGCCGGTGAAAGAGAGCTATGCAGACCGGGTATTTACCACCGAGGTCGTAACGTATCCGGGGATGGTCCACATCGGCGAGGACAAAGATTTTACGCCGTTGATCGAGAAAGCTCTGGAGCTGGGCGGTTACCCGGAAGACCGGCAGTTTACCGGGAGCAACGGAGGCACGGAAGTCACGACCGGATTCGGCCACGACGCCGTACTGTCTCAGGCAGCTCAGGTCGTTGACGCAGTGAAAAACAAAGCGATCCGCCACTTCTTCCTGGTTGGAGGCTGCGACGGGGCCCGCAGCGGCAGAAACTACTACACGGAATTTGTACAGAAAGCTCCAAAAGACACGGTCATCCTGACGCTGGCCTGCGGAAAATACCGGTTTAACGACTTGCAGCTGGGATCGATCAACGGCCTCCCGAGGCTCATGGACATCGGACAATGCAACGATGCCTACAGTGCGATCAGGATCGCTGCCGCCCTCGCGGACGCCTTCCAGTGCACGGTAAACGATCTGCCTCTGTCCATGGTTCTGTCCTGGTATGAACAGAAAGCCGTCTGCATCCTCCTGACGCTTCTGCATCTTGGCATAAAAAATATCCGCCTGGGTCCGACACTCCCGGCATTCCTCTCGCCGAACGTTCTGAAACTGCTGGCGGATACTTACCGGATCGCTCCGATCACCACGCCGGAAGCGGATCTGGATGAACTGCTGCACTTTTCTCAGGGCAAGTGAGAAAAAAACGTTGTGGCTCCTGAAAAAATAAGGTATACTATGAATATCATCAGCCGACCGGAAGACACCGATCACGCCCGGCCGGCTGAATATCATTGTGCAGAGCACCAGAGCGGGAGAACACAGAGAGAAGACAGGAAAACGCCCCTGAAACATCCGCCCTGCCGTCTGCCAAAATACAGAGTAAAGGATGGGAATGTCAAATGTTAAGAATTGGTTTGCTGACAAGCGGCGGCGACTGCCAGGCACTGAACGCGACGATGCGCGGCGTGGTAAAAGGTCTGGCCAACAATGTAAAAGATCTGGAAGTGTACGGATTCATGAACGGCTACAAGGGACTGATCTACGGAGACTACCGGATGCTGACCTCCAAAGATTTTTCCGGTATCCTGACACGGGGCGGCACGATCCTCGGTACCTCCCGCCAGCCGTTTAAACTGATGCGTGTTCCGGATGAAAACGGACTGAACAAAGTGGAGGCGATGACACAGACCTACCACAAGCTCCGCCTGGACTGTCTGGTAATCCTCGGCGGAAACGGAACGCAGAAAACGGCCAACCTCCTGAGAGAAGAGGGGCTGAATATTCTGCATCTTCCGAAGACCATTGACAACGATATCTGGGGAACCGATATGACCTTCGGTTTCTACAGCGCGGTCAACATAGCGACAGAAGCCATCGACTGCATCCACACGACAGCCTCTTCCCATCAGAGAGTCTTTATCGTGGAGATTATGGGACATAAGGTTGGCTGGCTGACTCTGTATGCAGGTATCGCCAGCGGCGCGGACGTGATCCTGATCCCGGAGATCCCCTATGACATCAACAAAGTCGTCGAGGCGATCGAGAAACGGCGTAAAAACGGCAGCGGATTTACGATCCTGGCGGTTGCGGAGGGAGCGATCTCCAAGGAAGACGCAGCGCTGCCGAAGAAGGAAATGAAAAAGAAACTGGAAGCCAACGCCAAGAAATACCCGTCTGTCTCCTACAAGATAGCGAAGGAGATCGAGGAAATGACCGGTATGGAGATCCGCGTCACCGTTCCGGGCCATATGCAGCGCGGCGGAAGTCCATGTCCGTATGACCGTGTACTTTCCACACGGATCGGCTCCGAGGCAGCTCAGCTGATCATGGACGGCCAGTATGGATATATGGTGGGGATCATCAACGGAAAGATCAAGAAAGTTCCGCTGGAATCCTGTGCCGGAAAGCTGAAGACGGTATCTCCGGACGACCAGGTCGTACTGGAGGCGAAACGCATCGGCATCAGCTTCGGTGACTGACGCGCGGACGGGTTTCCGCACTGCGGGTCTGCAACAGATTCAGAGACGACAGAAAATTTTGTGACAGAGATCAGGAGAGATATTCATGAGTTATACTGCTCTTTACCGGAAATTCCGGCCGGACACCTTTGCGGATGTCAAGGGGCAGGATCATATCGTTACGACACTGAAAAACCAAATGAAAGCCGACCGGCTCGGACATGCTTACCTGTTCTGCGGGACCCGCGGGACAGGTAAGACTACGATTGCCAAAATTCTTGCCAAAGCCGTGAACTGCGAGCATCCGGTGGACGGCAGCCCCTGTAACGAATGTGCGTCCTGCAAGGCGATCCAGGCGGGAATCTCCACCAACGTCATAGAGATCGACGCGGCGTCCAACAACGGCGTCGACAACATCCGGGAGATCCGGGACGAGGTGGCATACCGCCCGACCCAGGGAAGGTACAAGGTTTATATTATCGACGAGGTGCATATGCTTTCTACGGGTGCGTTCAACGCCCTGCTGAAGACATTGGAGGAGCCGCCGTCCTACGTGATTTTCATCCTGGCGACCACAGAGGCGAACCGGATCCCTGTGACGATCCTGTCCCGGTGTCAGCGTTATGATTTTAAGAGGATCTCGGTGGATACCATCGCAGACCGGCTGAAGGAACTGATGGAAACGGAACATGTGGAGGTCGAGGACAAGGCGATCCGTTATATCGCGAAGGCGGCCGACGGCGCGATGCGTGACGCGCTGAGCCTTCTGGACCAGTGTATCTCCTTTTATCTCGGACAGAAACTGACCTACGAAAAAGTGCTGGAAGTGCTGGGGACGGTGGACACCGAGATTTTCAGCCGCATGCTCCGTTGTATCCTGAAGGGCGATGTGTCGGCGAGCATCCATACGCTGGAGCAGTTGATCCTGCAGGGAAAAGAACTGGGACAGTTTGTCACGGACTTTACCTGGTATCTGAGAAATCTTCTTCTGATCGGTAATTCCGGTGAGGAGGAAGAAGTGTTGGATGTGTCTGCGGAACAGTACCGTATTCTGCAGGAAGAAAGCAAGATGGTTGACGACGAGACGCTGATGCGTTATATTCGTATTCTGTCAGAACTTTCCAACCAGCTGAGATTTGCGGTGCAGAAGCGGGTCCTGGTGGAGGTGGCGCTGGTGAAGCTCTGCCGGCCTCAGATGGAGACGAATCTGGATTCCGTTCTGGACAGACTCAGGGTTCTGGAGGAGAAGATGGAGCAGGGAATCCCGGTTCAGGCAGTTTCGGCTGCGGCGTACGGCCAGGCGCCGGCGCAGGCGGCTGTTCCGCAGGGAGCGGGCCCGGGGCAGGCGGCGCCGGCTGTACGGCCTTCGGAAAAGGCGGCTCCGGAGGATCTGCAGAGGATCCGTGCCCAGTGGAAGATGATTGCCGGTCAGGCGGGCGAGCCCTACCGGCACTTTTTGCTGAATGCCGTTCCGAAGTATAATAAGGAGACGGGGGAAGCCCGGCTGTTTGTGGAATTCCAGGACAGTCTTGCCGGGATGTATCTGGACCGCCCGGACGCCCGTCAGGAACTGCAGCAGATCATAGAGCAGACGGTCGGAAAGACTGTGGAACTGGAATTGATCCTGGCGGATCAGAAAAAGAACAGTGCGCTGTCCGAGATCTCCGTGGACAGTCTGCTGGAGGAAGCGGTTCATATGCCCATCGATTATGACGACGATGACGATGAGCCGGAGGAATTTGAGTAAAGCGTAACTCTTCGGTGAGTTAGAACAAAGCCAGAAAGCAGGAGGAAGAATACGATGGCAAAACGTGGAGGATTTCCGGGAGGAATGCCCGGGAACATGAACAATCTGATGAAGCAGGCACAGAAGATGCAAAAGCAGATGGAAGAAAACCAGAAAGCGCTGGAGGAGAAGTCGTTTACCGCTTCAGCCGGCGGCGGAGCGGTGGAAGTGACGATTTCCGGGAAGAAGGAAGTGACCGCTGTAAAGATCAAAGAGGAAGTTGTGGATCCGGACGACATCGAGATGCTGGAAGACCTGATCATGGCAGCGACCAATGAAGCCCTTCGCAAGGTGGAAGAGGAAGCGGCCGCGGCAATGTCCAAGCTGACTGGCGGTATGGGACTTGGCGGAGGCTTTTCGTTCTGATGGATTATTACAGCGGATATATTAACAAGCTGATTGAGCAGTTGTCCCGTCTGCCGGGGATCGGCGCGAAAACTGCCCAGCGGCTTGCATTTCACATCATGAGTATGCCCGCGGAGCAGGCGATACAGCTGGCGTCGGCGATCACTGAGGCAAAGGATCATGTGCGCTACTGTAAGTGCTGTCAGACGCTGACGGACAGCGAATTATGTCCGATCTGCCGGGATCCGAAGCGGAATCAGAAGCAGATCATGGTGGTGGAGCATCCCCAGGACCTGGCGGCCTACGAGAAGACAGGGCGCTACGAGGGTGTGTACCATGTGCTGCATGGCGCGATCTCTCCGATGCTCGGCGTGGGTCCCGACGATATCCGTCTGAAGGAGCTGATGCAGCGCCTTCAGGGCGATGTGGAAGAGGTCATTATCGCCACCAACTCCAGTCTGGAGGGCGAGACGACGGCGATGTATATCAGCAAACTGATCAAGCCTACCGGGATCCGGGTGACCCGGATCGCCAGCGGCGTTCCCGTCGGCGGCGACCTGGAGAACATTGATGAGGTAACGCTTCTGCGCGCACTGGAAGGCCGTACGGAACTGTAAGCGAACGCCGGTTGTGCAGATGAGCATGATGTGCCGGCGGCCTTCAGCCGCCGCGAAGCGATTTTCAGTGGATGGATGCTGTAACCGTTCCGCACAGATGGATGGTTATAAGACAACTGACAGGGAGTGAGAGATCATGGGAAAAAAGCGGGTGACATCCGGGGATGTGGCCAGAGCGGCGGGCGTGTCCCAGGGGACCGTCTCGATGATCCTGAACCGGAAGGAGAACGTCTCGTTCGGAAGAGAGACGATACGGAAGGTGGAAGAAGCGGCCCGGGAACTGGGGTATGAGGTGCCGAAGCGGAAGACCCGGAAGGAGAACCGGCACAAACTGATCGTTGTGTTCTGTCCGACGTTGACCAATCCTTACTATGTGATGCTCCTGCAGGGGATCGAGGAAGTGGCGAAGGAAAAGGGTTACGGCGTTTTTGTATGCAATACCCAGAGGGATCTGAGGATCGAGGAAAATTATCTGAGAATGATGAAGAGTGTCCGGCCTCTTGGAATCATCTATACCTGCAATCCCAGCAAAAACTGCAGCGGACAGGTCAGTGAGCTGGCGGGAGTGATTCCTCTGGTCATCATCAACAACCGGGAGGAACTGCTGGAGATTGACGCGGTGGAGCTGAACAATGCGAAGCCCGGGCGGCTGATGGCCCGCCATCTTTTGGACTTCGGCCACCGGAAGGTGGCTTTCGCGTCGCCGCCGTTGACGTCCCGCCAGGGACAGCGCCTGAAGCGCGTCGAAGGGTTTGTCCGGGAGTTTTCCGAGGCGGGATGCGGAGACGGTGTGATCGTCAAGGCCGCGGCCGACGATATGGACAACCGGATTCCGAGTATGGATTCCGAATACAAGATGGGATACACACTGACCAGGGAATTGCTCCGGGAGGACAGGGAGATGACGGCTATCGCGGGGATGAACGATATGATCGCCTTCGGGATCATGGACGCGCTGCTGGAGGAAAAGATCCGCATCCCCGGAGAGATTTCCGTCCTTGGCTGTGACAATACGATCTACTCCAGCCTGCATGCTATCTCTCTGACGACGATCGACCATTTTGTATCCCTGAAGGGCCGGGATGCCTGCGACATTATCATCCGGAAGATCCATTCCCAGCAGAGTTACCACGAGGGCGACGAGCCGATCAGCACCTATCATATCGAATATGAGCCGAAGCTGATTGCCCGCCGGAGTACTTCTTACGCGCGGGGAGGCCCTCTGAAAAGCGGCGGAACAAAAAAGAAAAATAAACAGCTTACGGAAAATTATTAATAATAATTCCCCCGCGGTATTGCGAAAAACGCGAAAAGGATATGAATCCGGGTGGGAAACACTGTTAAAACCGGGTAAAATATTAATAAAAGCGAAAATTATTAATGTAAAAATTTATTAATAAAAAGTCGGACATCTTGACCTTTTGCCGGAAATTTCCTATACTTACAGTATAAAATACAGCCGCTGAACAAACGACACAGCGGCAAAACCACGGTAATGTATAAGGAGGTACATCATGAAATTTTTTATCGACACAGCAAAGGTAGAGGATATCCGCAAGGCAAATGATATGGGCGTGATCTGCGGCGTTACGACGAACCCTTCCCTGATCGCAAAAGAGGGACGTAATTTTGAGGAAGTAATCAAAGAGATCACAACGATTGTTGACGGACCCATCAGCGGAGAAGTAAAAGCGACGACCACAGACGCTGAGGGAATGATCGCAGAAGGACGTGAAATCGCAAAAATCCATCCGAACATGGTAGTAAAGATCCCGATGACCGTGGAGGGACTGAAAGCAGTCAAAGTACTGGCCTCCGAGGGAATCAAGACGAACGTGACTCTGATCTTTACCGCAAATCAGGCGCTTCTGGCAGCCCGTGCAGGCGCAACCTATGTATCTCCGTTCCTGGGACGTCTCGATGACATCAGCGTGCGCGGCGTAGACCTGATTCGTGAGATCGCCGAGATCTTCGACGTAGCCGGAGATATTGACACCCAGATCATTGCGGCAAGCATCCGCAACCCGATTCATGTAACCGACTGTGCGCTGGCGGGAGCTGATATCGCGACCGTTCCGTATGCAGTTATTGAGCAGATGACAAAACATCCGCTGACTGACGCCGGAATTGTGAAATTCCAGGCAGATTACAAAGCTGTATTTGGCGAGTAAAAAAAGGAGAACATTATGAACGTATTGGAACTTCAGAAAACCGCGAACGAGATCCGCAAGGGGATCGTCAGCGGTGTACATGCGGCAAAGGCCGGCCATCCGGGCGGTTCTCTGTCCGCGGCTGAAATTTTTACTTATCTGTATTTTGAAGAGATGAAAATTGATCCGAAGAATCCGAAGGATCCGGACCGCGACCGTTTCGTTCTGTCCAAGGGACATACGGCTCCGGGTTTGTATGCGGCGCTGGCGGAGAGAGGATATTTCCCGAAAGAGGATCTTCTGACCCTGCGCCACCTTGGATCTTATCTTCAGGGACATCCGGATATGAAACATATTCCGGGTGTCGACATGTCCAGCGGTTCCCTGGGACAGGGAATCTCCGCGGCGGCGGGAATGGCTCTGGGCGCAAAGCTGGGACAGAAGAATTTCCGCGTGTATACCCTGCTGGGAGACGGAGAGATTCAGGAAGGACAGGTGTGGGAAGCGGCGATGTTTGCCGGTGCGAAAAAGCTGGATAATCTGGTTGTCATTGTGGATAACAATGGTCTGCAGATCGACGGTCCTGTGGATAAAGTAAACACACCGTACCCGATCGACAAAAAGTTTGAGGCGTTCAATTTCCATGTGATTGACGTGGCCGACGGAAACGATTTTGAACAACTGAAGGCGGCGTTTGACGAGGCCCGCACGGTGAAGGGAATGCCGGTGGCAATCATCGCCAAAACCCTGAAAGGAAAAGGCGTATCTTTTATGGAAAATCAGGTGGGATGGCACGGAAAAGCTCCCAATGACGAGGAGTATAAAATTGCGATGGAAGAGTTGGAAAAGGCAGGTGAAGCGTTATGTCAGAAGTAAAGAAGATTGCAACCAGAGAGAGCTACGGCAACGCGCTGGTGGAACTCGGAAAAGAGCATGAGAATGTAGTCGTTCTGGACGCTGACCTTGCTGAAGCTACCAAGACAGGGATCTTCCGCAAAGCGTTTCCGGAGAGACATATCGACTGTGGTATCGCAGAGGGAAATATGATGGGAATCGCGGCAGGCCTTTCCACGACAGGTCTGGTGCCGTTTGCGAGCACCTTCGCCATGTTTGCGGCGGGCCGTGCGTTTGAGCAGGTGCGTAATTCCATCGGCTATCCCCATCTGAACGTAAAAATCGGAGCGACCCATGCGGGAATCTCCGTAGGAGAGGACGGCGCCAGCCATCAGTGTAACGAGGATATCGCTCTGATGCGCACGATCCCGGGTATGGTGGTTTTGAGCCCGTCCGATGATATCGAGGCCCGTGCCTGTGTGAAAGCAGCTTACGAGCATGAAGGACCGGTTTACATGCGTTTCGGAAGACTCGCGGTACCGGTGATCAACGACCGTCCGGATTACAAATTTGAACTGGGCAAAGGTGTTGTCCTCCGGGAAGGCAAGGATGTGACCATCGTCACCACCGGTCTTTGCGTGGGCTACACGCTGGAAGCTGCCGAAATGCTGGCGGCGGATGGAATCGACGCAAAGGTGATCAATATCCATACGATCAAACCGCTGGACGAGGAGCTGATCGTTGCGGCGGCGAAGGAGACGGGAAAAGTTGTGACCGTAGAGGAACACTCCGTGATCGGCGGTCTTGGAAGCGCAGTCTGCGATGTGCTGTGCGAGAAGGCTCCGACGCCGGTGAAAAAGATCGGTATGCAGGATGCGTTCGGCGAGTCCGGACCGGCTGTGGCGCTTCTTCACAAATACGGTCTTGACGGAGAAGGTATTTACCGTCAGGTAAAAGATTATATGAAATAAAAAGCGTACGAAGACCGCTCGGGCAGGCGGTATGTGTGCTGCGGACAGACCGCGAACATATACCGCCGGTACCGGGCGTTTTTTTATGTTCGGAGAGCCGAAGGAGCTGGCAGACACAGGACTGCGTCTCAGGTGTTTTTTGGGATTCCGCACACTGCGTGATTTGACACAGCGTCCAGCCAGTAGTGGAGATTTTCCGGTTCCTTTACACGGATCATGCCGGCGAGTTGCGGAAACTCCGGACAGATTTCCGGGAAGAGATCCGGCGTATCGTCCAGATAATCCGGATGATAGGCGGCAGTTTTTTCGTTGTTCCAGATCGCGCCGTACAGGATCTCCGTCTCCACGAGATCCTGGAACATATGGCTTCCGTAGCTCAATTCCGGCCGGTAGCCCGCCTGCCGGTCAGAGACTTCGCAGATGATGCGGAAACCGGAAATGTCACCGAAGGTGACCGGGACGCCGAGCTCCGGCGAGGACGTTCCGATCCGCCCGGGGGTCAGGAACAGAATGTTTTTCTGCTTTCCTTTGTAAAACTGGTTGACGGCTCCGACGGCGCGTGCCACATCATGTTTCTTCGCATAGGGATATTCGTAGTATTTTACCGGATCGATCTGGATCACCACATCCACCGGACAGCATCCGGAAGGGCCCATGGAGGAGTCGCGGATCTCGAAAAATACGGATTCCAGCTGCAGCTGTTCGATATGCAGCTGTTTCTGGCTGCCGCCGGTGTACAGGGGGCGGCATTGGAGCAGGTTGATGACGAAATCTCCGTCCGCGTCCATGTTGACAGTGTACTCGATATCCACCGGGTTCTCGTAGACGCGTTCCAGCGTCTTCATCATTTTTTGCATCAGTGAGGTAAAGGATTTCTGCTCCAGGAGCTTCTGGCAGCTGACGTACAGAACGTCCCGGTAACGCCCGGTCTGGCGCAGGCGGTTCTCCGCGTCATAGTCGTGCTCCAGTACCATGGACTGGTACCAGGCGGGCAGCAGAGGCAGCAGCCGTGCGAGCGGCACTTCGCACAGGCGGTTTGCCTCGCAGTCGAGTACGTCGATGTATCGCTGGGAAAATTTGTGCCGCTGCTCGTCGGTGGTCAGAACAGTCGCGGCCGGGCGGTCCAGGTTGGCAAGGCGGGGGTAATCTTCGCCGGTCCGGTCCACGGCTTTTGTGCCGAGCCCCATGACGATCCGCAGCATCCCTGCGTCCGGATCCATGTCGGCATACCATTTATATGTACTGTGGCTGTAGCCGACGCCGGCCGCTCCGGGCATGAAATACTGCCCATAGTAGGAGCCGGAAACCCGCTGGACCAGGACGGCCATCTGTTCGTCGCGTTTTTCCAGGTGACGCATCAGGCGGTATTCCAGCGCCGAATAGTCCATGGTGCTGGCGTATACTCTCCGGACCGCCTGTTCAAACTGTTCCAGACGTTCCTCCAGACTTCCCTGATTGACACAGAAAACAGATTCATACTTTCCGGCGAAGGCGTTTCCGAACCCGTCCTCCAGAAAGCTGGAAGACCGCACGATAAACGGGCTTTGGCCGAAGTATTCCACGATGTTGATAAAACGTTCCCGGATAGAAGCAGGAAAGGTTCCTTCCAGCAAATGTTTCTGCAGTTCCGGCGCCGCAGAGAAATATCCGTCCTCTGTCCGCTGTCGGATGCGCAGCTGCCAGCAGCCGTTGGACACGATGTAAGTGTAAAAGACGTCGGAGCCGATGTAGAAGGAATCGTGGGGTTCATTGTACTGAGCATATTCCGGCACATCCGTCTCGATGATCTTCCGGGCCAGAAGCATACCGCAGGCTTTTCCGCCGATCGCGCCGCTGCCGATCATCCGGTCGCGGAGCAGAAAATAATCTTCCGGACGAAAGTATTTTTTTACCAGTGTTTTCAGGCGTTCATCCCGGGTCATCATGCTGGCGATGATCTGATCTTCGGTTTCACCGCTGAAGTGACCGCCGGCGTATTCATGTCGGGCGGCCTGGAAAAAACGGTCGTAGCTGTCGAAGGTCTGATCCTGGGCCTGGCTGGAAGACTTCTGAAGCGTTTGGTAAAAGCGGCTCATTCCTACGCCGTCTTCCACAGTGGAAAAGGTATTTTCCGCTTTCCGGTAACAGTGAGGGAGAAACATCTTGGGAGAATACCGGTTCCACACCTTCAGAGGGTGCAGATAGATATATTTTTCGCCGGAGTAGACGTCCAGCAGAAGCTGTGTCGTATCCCGGATGCGCGCGACGGCGTCATAGGAATGGCGGCCCCGCAGCAGTGGAAAGTATGCGACTGTGTCCAGGTCGAACAGATACGGGCAGGTCACGCGGAAAAAGTTGCCCATCATCAGGTCTGTGTACCAGACAGACTGCAGTTCCGAGAGACAGTCGAAAATATAAAATGCGTCCCGGCCCTCCTGTGTGATCTTTTCGTGGATGGCTACTGTGAAAGCCTCAAAGCCGGTGTCGGGATTGAAATTGCATACCTGAATGCCGGAGGTGTCTTCGAGAACCGGCGCGTGCTGGGCGAACCGGATGTAGACGACGTTTCTTCCGTCGCGGACTGCCTGGCGGGCAAAGGGCTCGGCGAAGATCCGGAACTCGTCGATGGAAGAGACCTGCCAGACCACATTGTCTCCAAGACGGATATAGTCCAGAATCTCGTCCAGCTGAGGGTGCCCGCTGGGGATTTTATCAAAAGCTGCCATGGAAATCCTCCTCTCTTATTTTTATTTAGTACAGCTGAGATGCAGCGTAAAAAAGCGCAGAACAGAAAGGATAGAACCTCTCTGTTCCGCGCTTATCTACAGTATATCACAGGATGGCCGCTGTCTGCAATTACAGAAGTTCCTGTTCCGAGACGGCTGCCGCGCCTGCCACTGCCGGGACGGCTGCCAGCGCCGCAGCCTCCAGTGTCTGAAATCCGATCAGGATTCCCTGAGTGATCGCTTCCGCCATGTGAAAGACCGTCGAGAGCCGTGTAGTCTGCAGGAGAAGCTGCTCGAAACTTCCCGACACATTTACGATCCCGGTGATGAAAACATCCCCAACTTCCGGGAGATTTTTTCCCGCGCCTGCGCCAGGACGGATCGGGCCGCACCCCACAGTGATATAGCCCTGATGGCGGCGGGAACCGAGAGAGGCATCGATAGCGACGATCAGTCCGTTCGGGTGTCTGTGCCGGATCATCCGGAGCCTGTCCGTCAGATTCAGCGCATGGACCGGATCGTCCAGTGTGCCGTAAACATAAAAACCAAGCGCCCGGTAAGCCGACAGCCGGTGGCCGATCAGCGGCCCCAGGCTGTCCCCGGTAATGCGGTCGCTTCCGATACAGAGGAATACCACTTCCCGGAATTCCCGTCCTGCCTGAAGAATACAGTATTTTAAAACCTGCGCCAATTCTTCGCTGGCGGTCTGGCTTCTCTCGTTGATATAAAAAATCTCCGGGGTTCTTTTCCCAAACATCCTTGCTGCCATCCTTTCCCGCAGTCTCTGCCGTCCGCAGGAGGCTGCGCCAATACTGATATCCTTCCCAAAACAGATGTCTGATATTCACAGCCATGTCCAAAGAAATTTCAGGACCGTTCAAGCGGCTGAACCGTTATGTGTCAGGCCATGGAAAAGTATTTCCGGACATCTGATATACGATATTCCCGGCGGGGAAAAAACATGACAGGAAAAAAATGTCGGAAAGATTTTGGGATCATGCCCATAAAATGATAAATTCTGCATTCCATTTGTGCTATTGTATTGGACGTAACAGTTCAGTCACGTCTGCATATATGCTGTGCGGACTGTATGAAAACATAAGGTCTGCGGGCATCCGGCTCATCGCGGAATGGTCTTAATGGAGGATGCCGCAACAGTTCAGAGGGCTGAACTGTTGCGATCGGACAAAAGGGGTGAATCATATGATTGAAATTGTTTACAAGGAGGAGAAGCAGGAAGCGCGGGGAAACGAGGGATATTTCCGGCTGCCGAAAAATATCCGGCAGATCGGCGACTGCAAGGGAAAACAAAAGATCTATCTGGAAGATTATGTATATACGTATCTGAAAAAGCTCTCGGCGGATTCATCGTCCGGGAAGGCGGCGATTCTGCTGGGACAGTACAACTGGGCGGACGGGATCGCTTATTTTTTTCTGCGGGGAGCTTTGGAGATCACCTGTATGGAGGTAAGCCCGGACAACCTGAAATTTGACGAAAAGGTCTGGAAGGAAGTCGGCGACACAATGAACCGGTATTTTAAGGATCAGAGTATCCTGGGCTGGTTTCTGAGCCTTCCGGGAGATCTGGAGGAAAACGATGAGAGGATCCTGAAAACTCATTTGAATCATTTCGGGGGAAACGACAAGGTACTGTTTCGGATGGAATCCAGTGAAAAAGAGGAAGCCTTTTATATTTATGACAATGGAGCACTGAAAAAACTCGGCGGTTTTTATATCTATTATGAAAAAAATGAAGCCATGCAGAACTATATGGTGGATCATAATCAGAATGCGCGGGTGGAAAATGTGGAGCAGGTAGCGGATCAGGCAGTATCTGATTTTCGAAAGATTGTCGGGCAGAAGCAGGAACAGCAGAAAAAGAAATCCGGCAGCAAAGGACTTGCATACAGTGTTACAGTGTGCGCTGCAGCGGTCGTGCTTGCGCTTGGACTGAATTACGTGACGAGAAACCCCGGAGCAGAGGAAAACCAGGGCACGCCGGTAAATTCCTCAGCCGTGGCGGCCAATGCCCAGACTGCCGGAGGAAATTCCGGCAGCACTGCGACCGAAGAACAGACTGATACACGGGGAGAGACTGGCTCCGCGGGAACCTCATCGGAAGATGGACAAGCGGAAGGCGAAAACTCTGCATCTTCCGGGACCGAAGCGGACAGCGGGACTGCTGATCATACGCCAGATAGCGGAGAAACCGCCGGGAGCGCGTCCGGCAGCAGTGAAACTGCCGAGGATGGAAACGGCGCATCCGGAACAGAGGCGGGTGAAAGCGGAACGTCCGGGACGGATGTAGGCGAAAATGCGGGGACTGCGGCTGGAAGCAGCGAAACTGCAGCAGAGGAAGGTGGAACATCCGGGACCGGAACAGACACAGCAGAAACCGCAGGAGCCATAGCAGATGGAAGTGAAACATCCGGCTCCGAATCGGATATGGCAGAGACAGCCGGAACCACCGCAAGCACAGCGGCTTCTGCGGATGTGCTGACGGAATACACAGTACAGAAGGGCGATTCTCTTTCCAAGATCAGTGAAAAATATTACGGCACAATGAACAGAGTCAAGGACATCTGCGCGATGAATGGGATCACTTCGGAGGACGTCATCTATGCCGGACAGAAAATTTTACTCCCGAAATAAAGGAAAGTATGCTATAATCGGTTTACGGTTGGAACCGGATCAGACACAGAAGAATGCTGCCCGTCGGACAGCGCTGTGTTACAGATACAGAGAGAAGAAAGAACAGCCGCGGAGTGAAGATCGGATTTCTATCTGTTCCGCGGCTGTCAGTAAAGACAAAATGCAGGGACAGATATATGGAAGAAAAAGATAATAAAATACGGAGTATTATTGATTATAAAGAAAAACTCAGATGGCTGCGGAATCGGAGAGTGCTAACAGTAGCGGCGATCGTGATCCTGGTACTCGCCGCCGCGTTTGGGATCCGGGGATTTCTGTTGTACAGGACGTTTGGTTCCTATGAAGTGACATCCTCCGATCTGGAGAAGGACACGCTGTCCTCCGGCTATGTGAAACTGGAAAATTATATTTTTCGATATGGGATCAGCGGTGCGAGCCTTATGGATGGAGAGGGAAAAGAACTGTGGTCGGTTGCTTTCTCTATGGAAAAGCCTGAGGTTGAGGTGTGTGGTGGGGCTGTCGCTGTCTATGAACAGGGCGGTACATCCATCAGGACGTTTAATGTCGATGGGCAACAGGGTGAGATGACGACTCCTTACCCGATCAGAAAGGCTAAAGCGGCTGAACAGGGGGTTGCAGCGGCGATCCTGGAAGACGGTGATAATACGTGGCTGAAATATTACAGCACAGATGGAACGGAGATTGCATCCTTCCGGACACAGATCGACAGTCCGGGGTATCCTATGGATCTGAGTCTCTCGCCTGACGGGATGACGATGGCGGTCTCTTATGTATATCCGGAAAACGGACAGATCAGATCACAGATTGCGTTTTACAATTTCGGAAGCGCGGGAAAGAATCAGAAAGACAATCTTGTAAAGGCTGTCAGCTATGACAATCTGATCATTCCGCAGCTGGATTATGTGAACGACAAGGTCTGCGTCGCCTATACGGAAGATGGATTTCTGGTTTTCGAGGGAACTGCGTCCCCGGAGGAAACAGTACGGGTTCAGGAAAGCCAGGCGATCCTCAGCGTCTGTAAGAACAGCTCTTATGTCGCAATGGTGGTCAGGAGCGGCGACGACGTCTCTCCATATACCCTGAAGCTGTACAGCATCAGCGGAAGAGAAATCTTTCAGGAAAATTTCTCCTTTTCCTATGAAGATATGGGGATAGATAATAACCGGATTCTGCTATGGAACCGGGGAGAATTTGCTGTCTATAATTTCAGCGGCATTCAGAAATTCCAGGGAACGATGGAAGAGGGACAGATTCAGAACATACTCGGACTTGGAAGAGAGAAATATCTGGGAATCCTGGATCAGGGTCTGGTCTATATGAAACTCAGATAGAAACACAGATGGTGGTAAGGAGGAAGAAATGAACTGGCTGCTTATTGTTATACTGATGGTGTTGCTTTTATCGGCAGTGATTGGATTTCACCGGGGACTTGTGCGGACGGCGCTTTCCATGGTTTTTCTGATCCTGGTTATGATTCTCTCCGGATGGATCAGCCCCTATATCAGCGACGCACTGGAAAAATATACGCCGATTGAGGAGACGATACAGAGCGCCTGCACGGATATGCTGGAAGAAACGTTCAACAACCAGGTTCAGGCGGAAACCGGCGACAGTGTCCAGGTACAGGAGAATGTTCTGTCGGCTCTGGGACTCCCCTCCGATCTGCTGGACGGAATGGCGCTGGATGAAAATATTCAGAATGTACAGCAGCAACAGACGGAACTTCTGGCGGAATCCGTGGCGGATGACCTGACGGGGCTTGCGATGGATGGGATTGTATTTGTGGTATCTTTTCTGCTGGCCTGGATCATAGTCAGAATCCTGATGCGTGTTCTGGATGCGTTTGCCGAACTGCCGGTGATCGGCTTTTTCAACCGGATCGGCGGAGGTCTGGTGGGAATTCTGCGGGGGCTTCTGTGGGTATGGATTTTCTTCATCGTACTGACGATATTCGTAGGAACCGGATGGGGAAGGATCTGTATGCAGGCGGTCCGGGAGGACGCGTTCCTTCAGTTTCTTTACGATAATAATCTGATTTTGAAGCTTGTGCTGTACTTCTTTCTTTGAGTACGGCGGAAGCGGATTTTAGTAGATTTCGAAAAACTCTCACACATAAAAATGTGCATGGGAGTTTTTTTTGCGGCAAGCAGCTGCAGTGTTCGCACAAGCAGATCTTCGCTTCGTTTTTACAACAGTTCGGCCAGCAGAGCTGCTACCCGTTTTTTGTTACAGTTCAGCCAGCAGAGCTGCTACCCGTTTTTTGTTACAGTTCAGCCAGCTGAACTGCAACCGTTTTTTCCATTTTTTTACAAAATATGTTTCCGAATTTTTAGAGCTATGATATAATTAATTCTAGTCTGATTCGCAGTTCTGCGAAGACATACAAAGGAGGAAACATGAACTGGCTGTTTATTATTGTACTGGTTGCCATTGTACTGTCTGCGGCTGTCGGATATTACCGGGGAGCTGTCAGGACAGTTTTTTCTATGGGACTGCTGATCCTGGTGATGGTACTTGCCGGGCTTAGTCCGTTTATTGGAAATTTTCTGCGGGAACATACAAGTCTTGCGGAGACCGTTCGTGCGGCGTGTTCCCAACTGGTCAACGGATCGTTGATCACTGCACAGGGCGAGACGGCGCTTACCCTGCCGGAAGGTCTCGTAAACATCATTGCGAATACCCAGGCAGGTCAGAAGGGGCTTGGCGGTGTTTATATGGCGGAATATCTGGCTGATCTTGCGGTGGATGTTATAGCGTTTTTTACAGCATTTCTTCTTGTCTGGATTGCTGTGAAAATTCTGATGCGTATCGCGGACGGATTTACCGGAATTCCGGTTGTCAGCGTGGCGAACCGTCTCTGCGGAGCGGCGCTTGGGATCGTGAGAGCATTATTCTGGGTGTGGATTTTTCTTCTTCTGCTTGTGATCTTTGGGGAGACTTCCTGGGGGAGTATCTGCATGAGAGCAGTGCAGTCGAATCTCTTCCTGAAGTTTTTATATGACAATAATCTGATTCTGAACCTGGTATTCTTATTGCTCCGGTAGGAGCCAAAGATTTTTTGTAAATAATCGGGCAGCTGCTGTGATTCATGATGGTGGACCGCGGCAGCTGCGATTTTTTTTGTCATCCCAGGACATCCAGGACTTCCTGCTCTGCCATCTGACAGATCTCTGCTATCTCGGCCGCCGTTTTTTCCTGTGCATTTAATTGAAATACACACTTCGCCTTTTTCAGGCCGTTCTGGTAACCAGACCGTTCCCCTTTCTCGAACCCGGACTGTTCTCCTTTTTTAAAACCGGCGTTCTCCGCGCTCTGCATCTGGGACTGGTAATCCCGCAGCGCTTTTTCCCGCGCTTCATATTCCATCTGCTTCTTCTCATCCGCACTCATCTGCACCAATGTGTCGTATGTTTCTGCTTCTCGGATATATTCGTCTTTCCCTGCCATATACTCGAACGCCTTTCGGTTTTTGCCATGCAGGAACCGCATCCAGCGCAGGATCTCTTTTTCGGACTGCGCTTCCGGCGGCAGCTTCTTCAATTAGAGGAACTGTAACTCCAGAAGATCCGAATAGCGCTCCTTTTTGCGGTCATCATAGAGATGAACCGTATGATAATACAGGTCATCGTCAAACCAGGAAAAATCCAGGATGCTGACATGGATGCATTTCCGAAACTGTCATAGGAATCTCCCTTCTTTAACTGTCCGGAAAACATAACAGTGCAGCCAGCTGAACTGTTATGTCATCCAGCCCATCGCGAAGCGATTCTCAATGGCTGGATGCCGGTTACAGTTCAGATGACTGAACTGTAACCATCAAAGATCAGATTTTTTTAAAAAAGTCCTTGACAGAAAATAGATGGTGTGATAGGATATAAAAGTTCGCTGAGGACAGCAAAGATTCAAAGCGAATGAAACTTTTTTTGACAAAAAGTAAAAAATATTTCAAAAAAGTTCTTGACAGAAACAACTCGCTGTGATAAACTAACGGAGTTGCTGCTG
>ERZ1643246.1226-NODE-1226-length-28539-cov-6.969808_pt1 | contig 28539 bp, 28 predicted proteins | sample MGYA00579265_ERZ1643246 | MGnify/ENA primary metagenome ERZ1643246 (study PRJEB29033, sample SAMEA4952261) | chicken gut metagenome | biome: Broiler Chicken; feature: Gastrointestinal Tract; material: Caecum | place: Ireland | collected 2018 | study: Broiler...
CTAATGAGCCTATTTTTTTCGGCTCATTTTTTCATAGATTACTTGACACTACCTACGGCGCAAATTCTCTTCTTCCCTGACAGGGAAGGGTATTTATTATAGCACAGGAAAAAATTCCGGTCGATACGGACATACATTTTTCTCTTTTCTCCTGCCATTTTTTGTAGCATAATAAAATAAAAACAGATACAGAAGATCGGAGGCACAGCCCATGAAACAGCTTTACACCCGGTGGGGCAAAAATCTCGACCCGAAAAACATTCTCCCGGAGCACCCGAACCCGCTCTGCCGTCGGGAGCACTTTACGATCCTCAACGGCACCTGGCACTATGCCATCACAGACAGCGCCTCCCGACCCGACCGCTGGGATGGGGAAATCCTTGTACCCTTCTCCCCGGAAAGCCTCCTTTCAGGCGTCAACCGACAGCTTCAGCCGGGGCAGTATCTCTGGTACGGGAGATCTCTTCCGAAGATCGGCACCCATGATGTTGAAATGCCGGAACGAACTGCCGGCGAGGAGACGGGACGTTATCTCCTCCACTTCGGCGCGGTGGATCAGCGGTGTGAAGTCTACATCAACGGACATGCTGTGGGCAGCCACGAGGGTGGCTATCTTCCCTTTACCATAGATATCACGGATGCCATGAACCAAACCGGAGAAAATCTGCTCACTGTGCGCGTCCAGGATGACAGCGACACCTCCTACCATGCCCGGGGCAAGCAGAAGCTGCAGCGAGGCGGCATGTACTACACCGCTCAAAGTGGCATCTGGCAGACAGTCTGGATGGAGAAAGTTCCCGCCGACTACATAAGAAACCTCACGATTTTCCCGGATCTGGATGGGAAAAAGGTCACGCTCAGAGCAAAGACGGAGGGCGATCGCCCGCTGACAGTGCGGATCTATCCCCCCTGCGACCATGTCTCCGACAGGGAAGACAACCGCGAAACAGGCGAAAATCGCTCCGGCGCTCTCGGCAGGCAGGAACCGCTGGTCTGCCTGGAAGGCCGCTCCAATGAGGACATCACGATTTCTCTTGACACCGTCTGTCCCTGGACCTGCGAAACCCCTTTCCTCTATCCTCTGACCGTGACGCTGGGATACGATGGAGATCGGGTGGAGAGTTATTTCGCTCTGCGCACTTTTACCGTGGAGAAAGATGAACAGGACCTTCCCAGAATCTGTCTCAACCACAAGCCGCTGTTTCTGCGGGGCGTCCTGGATCAGGGATACTGGTCCGACGGACTCTACACCGCCCCCAGCGACGACGCACTGATCTTCGACATCGCCTCCATCAAAAAGCTGGGCTACAACATGCTTCGGAAACACTGCAAAATCGAGCCCCAGCGCTGGTACTATCACTGTGACCGACTGGGCATGATCGTCTGGCAGGATATGGTAAATGGCGGCAGTTCCTACGCCGACTGGTATGTCACATACCTGGGCACCGCCTTCTCTTTTCTGAAAATCAAGCCAAAGGACAGCCATCGCCGGCTGCTGTCCCGCACCGACGAGCGGGGCCGGGAAGAATTTGTCCGGGAGATGAAAGAGACCATCCGCCTGCTGCAATTCCATCCCTCCATCGCCGCCTGGGTTATTTTCAACGAGGGATGGGGACAGTTTGAAACCGCCCGTATCACGGAGCTTGCCCGCCAGGAGGATCCCACCCGCCTGATCGACGCGGCCAGCGGATGGTTTGACCAGGGCTGCGGAGATTTCCAGAGCCTGCACAACTACTTCTTCCCCATGCGCATTGAGCCGGAAGAAAAGCGGGCCACCGTCCTCTCCGAGTACGGCGGATATTCCCTGATCGTCCCGGGGCATACCACCAGCGAAGATCTCTACGGATACGGCACCTATCAGGACACCGCCTCCCTGAAGGAAGCTTTTGACAAAAGAGAATCGGAAGTAAGAGCTCTGATTCCCCAGGGGCTCTGCGCCAGCATCTACACGCAGGTATCCGATATCGAAGATGAAGTCAACGGCATTTTTACCTATGACCGGGAGGTACAGAAACTGAACGGATAGATCCTTGATTCCGGAAAAGACGGCCCCTATCTGGAGCCGTCTTTTTTCAGTACCACCACAATCGTTTTTAAAAGTATTTTTATATCCAATCCCAGACTCCAGTCATTGATGTACTGGGTATCCAGGCGGACGATCTCCTCAAAGTCCACGATATCGCTTCGACCGCTGACCTGCCACATGCCGGTAATTCCCGGCCGGATCGCAAGACGGGCGCGGTGATGAAACTCGTACTTCTCCCACTCATCCATGGTGGGCGGCCTGGTTCCTACCAGAGACATGTCCCCTTTCAGCACGTTGAAGAACTGGGGAAACTCGTCCAAACTTCTCCTTCGGATAAAATCTCCGATTCCGGTCTTCTTCTGCCCATCGGGCAAAATCTCATTGCCGATTACCCGGGGATCAAAATCCATCTTGAACATCATGCCGTCCTCGACCTGATTCTGATCCAGAAGATTTTTCTTTCGCTCCTCCGCGTCCAGATACATGCTGCGGAACTTGTACATCTTAAAGCGCTTGCCGTTTCTTCCAACCCGCTCCTGGACAAAGAAAATCGGCCCCGGAGAGGCATGGTAAATCATCGGCGCCACAAACACGAAAATGATGCCGGTCAGCAGGCAGCCGACGAGCCCGCCGACAATATCCATACTTCGCTTGAGGAAAGCCTGCACGGTGGTGGAAAAGTTCATGCTGGTGGTCAGGACAAGGTAATTTCCCACTTTCTCAATGATCTGCTTGCGCCCCCTCCGGCTGCCGCCCACCACCAGATTCTGATGCACCGTGACACCGGTCAGAATCAGCCGGTCTACAAAATCTGCCGGATAAGGCGCGTATTGCGGTGGTGCGAGAAAAATCTCATCTACCCATTCCCGACAGACATAATCCGCCACACCATCCATAGTCGCCACCACCGGTATACCTCCGATGGACGCTCCTACCAAGTCCTTGTCCGTAATGACAAATCCCACAATGCGGTACGTCTCATAATTACGGATCTGAACATTTGCCAGAGCCTCATAAGCCTGCGCCTCTGTGGTTACCAGAAGCATCGCCTTGCCCGGAAGTGAGGCGTGAATTTTCCGCAGCACCACTTTCCAGATCAGGCGAATGGCATAGGAAATGATAAAGTACAAAAATCCCGTCAGGAACATGACGATACGCGAAAAATCATAACCCCTCTGCACAGAGAACAGATACAGCGTAGCCAGAAGTTCTACCAGAATCGCCTGGCGCACCGTTATGAGAAATTCCTGGAACCATCCCCTCTTTAACACGTTTTTCAGCGTGTTAAAGAAAAACAGCGCCACGATATCGGCCAGCAGAAGAACGATCGCCATGGCCTGATACAAACGGGGATCCGCATAGGGATCCTTCTCCACAAATCGTATGATATAGGCAAGTCCAAACGCCGCCTGCAAACTCAGAAGATCCAGCAGAATAAAGTCAAGATGCTTGAGCCACCCCTTCGGCCCTCTTCGATACATAAGCAGAATACCTCCTTATAAAGGATACTCCCCTTTCACTATTCTTTCCCATTATAGCATTGTAAATTTATCCTGCCAAGGAAAAGTATGGTATCGTACATCTTACGCGTATATCTTTGTTCTTTTCAAAAACGTTTACACTTCCTCCCTGATTACCTGCCAGCACTCCAGCAGCCGCTGGAGGGAGTAGGCGGCATTGGCGGGAGAGGTGGATGGAAGTTTCGTGACGGGCAGGGAAATTTTATCATCAAAATATCGATGATAGAGCCTGTCCGCCAGACCGCCGTTGGTGTAAATATGACGGACATCTGTCTTTTTCAGAAGCCCCCCGAGGTCATTGACCTCCACGTTTCGGATACTGCTGTCGCTGGAACCGGTAATCTCGCAGCTGGCAATCACATCCCACAGGGCGATATTGTGGCCCAGCAAAAACTGCTTCCGTTCCGGAATGGTCTCAGGCGTCTCCTCCCCAAAGAGGCCGGAGAGAACCTTCCAGAACCGATTCTGGGGATGATGGTAAAAGAACATGGCCTCCCGGGACTTTACGGAAGGAAAGGACCCGAGAATCAGAATCTTCGAGTCCTCATTATATACCGGTTCGATCAGATGATACGCCCGCTGTTGATCCGTCTGGTGTGTCATATACCGTTCTCCTCTTACTTGTATACGGATTTGCGGGGCCGCGTTCTTCATGACACCGCCCCGCATATTTCCACACCATTATATCCCTTTTCAGCCGAAAACGGAACTTTTATCTTTTAGCAGGTGGCTCCGCCGTCGATCACAAAATCCTGCCCGGTAACGAATTTCGCCGCGTCGGAGGCCAGATACAGAGCGCAGTAGCCGATATCCTCCACCTCGCCCAGAAGTCCCAGCGGAGATTCATCCCGCATCCGCTTCTCCTGCTCGGGCATCTCATGGATCTTTTCGGTCATCTCCGTGACGATAAACCCCGGATAAATGGTATTAACCCTTACTCCCAGCGGACCGAACCGCTTCGCGAGAATCTTTGACACGCTGCGGACTGCCCCCTTCGCCGCGGTGTAGACGATGGGCCCCCGGGCGGACAGCGCCGCCAGGGAGGCGATATTGATGATGGATCCCACACCGTTCTTCTGGCACTCCGGATAAGCGTACTTGATGGCCCAGAAGGTGGAATTGAAATCCACATCCATCACATCTCTCAGATTTTCCGCGGAAAACTCTTCCTCCAGCGTTCCGTGAGCGCCTCTGGAACCCGCGCTGTTGATGAGGATATCCAGACGGCCGAACCGCTTCACGCAGGCCTGCACCATGGCCTCACAGTTCTCCTCCCGGGAGAGATCCGCCGCGTAATAATCGCAGATTCCGTCCTGTCCCTGAATTTCCTCACACACTTCCTGAAGTTTGCTCTCCCGCCGGCCGATCACAAACACATTGGCGCCGGCATCCGCCAGAATCTTCGCGCATCCCTTACCGATCCCCGATCCGCCGCCGGTAATCAGGGCCGTGCGCCCGGTTAAATCAAACGCCCTCATCTCTCTCATTTCTGCTTCATCTCCTCCGGCATCTCGACTTTTCCCTCATGCAGCTCCACCATCATGCCGTCCGGTCCCCGGAAATAGGTAAACTTGAATCCCGGAATGTGCTCGCTCTCCACAATCGGATTCATCAGCTCATATCCCAGCTCCTGTACTTTCTCGGCCACCTGATAGATATCGTGAACCCGCAGCATGAAATGCATGGAACCGATATCGTTGTGGTTTAAGGGCGGATGGGGTTTTGCGGGCGGATCTACATACTGATGGATCTCCAGGTCCACACCGCCCTCGCCGTGAAGCATCAGGCAGTTCATAACCTGATATTCCACCCCGGACAGCCCCTTTGCCGGCTGAACCTGATTTCGGGCGTCAAAGACAACCTTCATCCCCAATGTGTCACAAAACAGCTTCAGACATTCCTCCACGTCACTGACCATGACGCCTACCTGAAACACGCCCTCCGTCAGGGGTTCTCTCCCTGTTTGCTCTGTCATTTTCTCTCCTCCTTCTCCCCGCATCTCTTCAGCGATATCTCTTTGCCTGATATCTCTCTGTCGGCATTGCTCTGTCGATACCCTCTGATCTGCGGGCTTTCGTTGGCATTTTTCCTGCCTTCGTGATACACTTATTATAAGTTCAGAAAAAATCATGCGCAATCAACAATCCTTTTGCATATTGTCGATATAATGCGTCTGAAAGGAAAAGGAGAACATACTTTGAACATCAAAAACAACCGCCGTTCACAGCTCTCGCGGGAGCTGATTCAAAACGCCTTCCTCGCCCTTCTAAAAGAGCAGGATCTCAAAAAAATATCCGTCCGCTCCATATGCGAAAAGGCCGGCGTCAACCGCACGACCTTTTACAAATATTATCTCGATGTATACGATCTTCTGGAAAAAATAGAGGGGGATCTCACCGCGGAATTGTGGGAAATCTTTTGCCGGAGACTGGAGAGCAGGGAGAAGATCAACGATATCTTCTGCGAACTGTTCCGCTTCGTACTCCGCCATCAGGATTTTTACCGGGCCTATCTGGCCGGTCACGTCTCCTTCGGCGCCTTAAATCTTTTGACCCGGGAGCCCCTCTCCAGCTCCATCGACCGGGCCAGCCGGCATCTGAACTTCTACTCCTCCAATGGCATCAACTACCATCTCGCCTTCTTTACCGCCGGCATTGGTGAAATCACCCGGGTGTGGCTGAACCACGGCTGCGCGGAATCCCCGGAGGAGATGGCGGACATCATCCGCAGGGAGTATCACACTACCCAGCGGCTGTAGATCGCGGTATGGTCATCTTCGGACAATCCGATAGTAAGTCCGCGCCGTCAACAGATAAATCAGCACATACATGGCGGCGAACACCAGAAAACAGACCACCGTGCAGACTACATAGAGCCCGGTGTTGCTCAGATTCATCACTTCCAGAATACTCTTTATCAGTGGGAACGCAGCCGCCACATGGATCCCCGCCGCGATCAGCGGAAGGAAAAATACCGTGAGCACCTGGGAGCGGATCGCTTCCTTGACCTCCTGGCAGCTCATGCCCACCTTCTGCATGATGACAAAGCGCTCCCGATCCTCATATCCCTCGGATATCTGTTTATAATAGATGATCAGAACCGTCGCCATGATAAACAGCGCTCCCAGGAAAATGCCGATGAAGAAAAATCCGCCGTACATTCCCATAAAACTGGTCCGGGCCTCCGCCCGGCTCTCCAGTGTAGCGGGCGCGGAAAGTCCCCGGCTTTCCACCAACGCTGTCATGGTCTGATAGAAGGCTTTCTGCTCCTCTTCCCCTGCCGAGGTGTCAAATCCATAGAAATGCCGCATGCCATTCGCGATATCTCCCAGAGCCTCCCTTTGCTTCTGTTCCATTTCCTCTATCTGCGCCGAATCCCGCACGACGATAAACTGGCTGCTGGCCGCGTTGGCCGCGATGATCCCGTTTCCCAGAAAGGTGTCCAGATGCCTCTTGATCCTGTATTCTCTGTCAAAAATCTTCAGCACAGGCTCCTCATAGGGATCCCGGTTGGAGTAGAGCAGAATCTCGTCCTCCCCCAGGGTCTCATCCGTTCCCATGACCGCATTGTAGTCATCCAGCGTGACAAAAATCAGGTTGTTGATGGAATCCATGATCTCTGTGAGAGAACCGGACGTCTGACTGTCCACCAGGAAAGTGTCCCCCTGACGCACCGCCGCAAAGGGCAGATAGGAATAGCAGCACTCCTCTGTAACCGGAAGCTGCTCCTGCTCCTGCAGATCCCTTACTGCGTCAAAGAGCTCGTCGGCTGCCGCCGTATCCTCCTCGTCGGAATACACCACAAAATCGTAGGGATACCTGGTCTTTAAAATATCCTCCATCCCCAGCATCATGGAACTGGTGGAGGAGATCATGACCAGCACCATGGTGGACAGAATACAGATATTCGCCAGTCCCACCGCATTCTGCTTCATTCGGTAAATCATGCCCGACACACTGGTAAAATGCCTGGTCTGATAATAATATTTCTTATTCCGGCGCAGCAGCTTCAAAAGAGCGATGCTGCCCGCGGTAAAGAGAAGGTATGTGCCGATGATGACCAGCACCACCGCCCCGAAAAAGATAAACACCGAGGTCAGAGGATTTTTGACTGTGATGGCCAGATAGTAGCCATAACCCACACAGACAGCCCCGGCCGACGCCATCAGCCATCGGGTCTTAGGCTCCCGCTCTCCGGCGCTGCCATCCCGCAGCAGCTCGATGGGATTGGACAGATGAATCTGGCTGACCGCCCGCAGGAAAATCAGAAAAAAGATAACCGCGAACAGCGCGACGGTGGAGAGCACCGCCACCGGCGACAGGAAAAATCCCAACGGCACCTCTGCACCGAGAATTTTCCCGATCACAAGATACATGATCTTATCCAGCGCGATCCCCAGCACAAGGCCTCCGCCCAGGGCGATCAGCGTCACATAAAGATTTTCCCAGGCCAGGGTCCTGGCCAGATGACGCTTTTCCATGCCCAGAATGTTGAAGACGCCAAACTCCTTCTTCCTGCGCTTGATGAGAAAGCTGTTGGTGTAAAACAGGAAGATGAAAGCGAAAAGCCCCGCGATCACGCTTCCCAGAAACATGGTAAAAATCAGCGTCCGATCTCCCACCATCCGCTCCAGCCCCGGATTTAAGGAGAGAGACTTTACAATATAGAAAATCGCCACTGTCACAACGCAGGTCACAATGTAAGGGAAATAAACCTTTCCGTTTTTGCGGATGTTGTCCGCCGCCAGTTTTGGGAAAAAGCCTCTATTCATGAACATCACCGCCTGTCGCCAGCAGCGTGAGCGTATCGGAAATCCTCTGATACTGCTGCTCATTGGTGTGATTTCCCCGGTAAATCTGATGGAACAGCTCGCCATCCTTGATAAACAGCACCCGGCCCGCATGGCTGGCCGCCTTGGTGGAATGGGTTACCATAAGGATTGTCTGGCCTTCCCTGTTGATATCATTGAAAATCTCCAGAAGATCGTCGGTGGACCTGGAGTCCAGGGCTCCGGTGGGCTCATCGGCCAGCACCAGCTTCGGCCGGGTAATCAGCGCCCGGGCAACCGCCGCCCGCTGCTTCTGTCCGCCGGACACCTCGTAGGGATATTTCCCCAGAATCTCCGAGATTTTCAGCTTCTTCGCGATGGGCAGCAGACGGCTCCGCATTTCCTGGTAGGACTTGCCCGCCAGAACCAAAGGCAGAAAAATGTTGTCCTGGATCGTAAACGTATCCAGCAGATTGAAATCCTGGAACACAAACCCCAGATTATCCCGGCGGAAAGCCGCCAGTTCATGCTCTTTTACCCCGGAAAGACGCTTTCCCTCCAAGAGAACTTCCCCCTCTGTGGGCTTATCCAACGCCGCCAGAATATTCAAAAGCGTCGTCTTGCCGGATCCGGACTCTCCCATGATCGCCACATACTCGCCCTGTTCCACGGAAAAGGAAACATTGGACAGAGCTCTGACCTGATTGCCTCCAAAGCGGGTCGTATAAATTTTCTGCAGGCATTTCGCCTCCAATATCGCCATAACCATTGACCTCCTTGTCTTTCTTGTGAGATTAGCGTCGGTGTACAAGGGGCAACACGCCTCAAACCGTACAATTTCGGTCATTAGCCGCGTTATCTTCGCTCGGTGTACGTCCAGTACACCTCGTTCAGCTGCCTTGCAAATGACCGAAATTTCTACGGTTGAGGTCGTAGAGTCGAGAAATAGACGATTTTTGTCCTTTCAAGGCATTTGATCGACGCGTACTGGACGTACGCGGAGCGAAAATAACGCAGAAAGGGCAAAAATCGGTCATTTCTCGACCGTATTGTCCCTTGTGCACCAACGCTAGGATAGCAGAAAAAACGGGATGCCCGACATCGCATCCCGTGACATTTTCCACCTCTTTCGTGACATTTTTGTAAGATCTGAGCGTATCGGGTAACAGGCCGTCGCCTCCCTGTGCCTCTACGTATTTTTCCGGGCCGCCCATGTCCAAAGATTCACTCCGCCTGCAACGGCTCCCGATGAAGATCCAGGCAGATGACCGTCCCCTTCCCCGGCTCGGACTCGGCCCAGATACGGTTTCCCAGCCGCCCGGCCGCCATCCGGCACAGATACAGGCCGAGACCCGTGGATTTTTTGTCCGCACGGCCATTGTAGCCGGTAAAGCCCTTCTCAAAGATGCGGGGCAGATCTTCCGGGGCGATACCGATTCCGGTATCCGCAATCCGCAGCACCTCAGACTCCGCCACCGTAATCGCGACCGTACCGCCGGCCGCGTATTTCACGCAGTTGGAGAAAACCTGTTCCACGATAAACAACAGCCACTTCTCGTCCGTCAGAACCCTTCGCCCCGTCGGCTCGTACACCAGACGGATCTTCCGGCGGATAAACTGGGAAGCGTACTTGCGGATCGCCTGACGCAGAACCTCATCCAGATCACACTCTCGAAACACATAGTCCGAGGAACCGCTGCCCAGACGCAGATAACTCAGCACCATCTCCACATACTGCTCGATGCGAAACAGCTCCGCCGAAAGCTCCCGGTGCTCCTCCGTATCCTCCGCCTCCAGCGTCATCCCCATGACGGCGATGGGCGTCTTGATCTGGTGGGCCCATGCGGTATAGTAGTCCTCGCTCTCCTGCTGCCGGTTGCGCCAGTCGGTCAACTCCTGTTCCCGTATCTCCTGCAGTCTCTCCAGAAGATTTGTCAGATCCCGTTCCGCCAGGGTCTCCGGCTCCGGCAGCGCATCCGGCAGCAGAGGCAGATTCTCCAGCATCTCCCGATAAGCCCGATGCCTGCGCCAGAACCGGAAGAAACGGGCGGCCAGAATCAGCGCCCCTGCCAGGGCGCAAAGCGCCGCAGCGTAGAAGACCGCCTCCACCTCCAGATCATAGAGGGAGAATACCAGCGCGAAAATACCCGTGAAGAGCAGGAACAGCATCCCGCTCCGGCGATTCTGCCAGAGGAATGTCGCGAATGCCCTGCCGAGTTCGCCGCTCTTTTTATGATGTTTTTCTCTCTGTTCCCTCCGACTGCTCTCCTGCATCTGCCTTCTCCTTCTCTGTGTCCTCCCCCTCGATGTCTCTTTCCCTCGGCGCCTTCTTCCTTCCGTGCCTTCTCCCTCTCAGGAAATCATATACCCGCTGCCCACCTTCGTCGTGATAAAATCCGAAAGCCCCGCACCCTCCAGCTTCTTCCGCAGCCGGTTCACGTTGACGGTCAGGGTATTCTCCTCCACATAGGTGTCCATCTGCCAGAGCTTTGTCATGAGCTTGTCCCGGCTGACCACCTTTCCCTTGTTCTCCATCAGGGTCTGGAGGATACGAAACTCGTTTTTCGTCAGTTCGATCCGCTCCCCGTTCCAGGTCAGGGAAGCATCGTTTAAATTCAGCACCGCTCCCCGGTGTTCCAGCAGAGGCGCAGTTCCGGAAAAGTCGTAGGTCCTGCGCAGAAGCGCCTGAATCTTTGCCATCATGACGCTCAGATCCACGGGTTTCGCGATGAAGTCGTCCCCGCCCATGTTCATGGCCATAACGATGTTCATATTGTCCGAAGCCGAGGAGATGAAGATGATCGGCACGTTGGAGATTCTGCGGATTTCGCTGCACCAGTGATAGCCGTTATAAAAGGGCAGCATGATATCCATCAGCACCATATGGGGCTCGCAGGCCACAAAAGCAGGAATAATATCCGAAAAATCCTCAGCGCAGAACACCTCGTTTCCCCAGGAGGCAATCTGCTTTTTCATGGCCTGTGCCAGCCCGGCGTCATCCTCCACAATGAAAATCCGATACATGGCGCTCCTCCTTCCTTTCCTCCGAAATCTGGTGTCGGCATCCATTATAATATGTTCCCGGAAAAAGCTCAAATAAAAAGCGCAAACAAAATTTGCGTGGATCCGGCTTCTGTGGTATGAATGTATGTGAAATACCATAGGACATGCGCGAATCAGAAACGATGAAAGGGACAACACACCATGGAGAAAACCTACACTTCAAAATGCCGGATCCTCCACAGGGATGGCCGGATATTGAAACTTTATATCTTTCAACCTCTCAGAAACAGAAAGCCCGGAGCGAAAGCCCCGGGCATTCTGTGGATTCATGGCGGTGGCTATGTGACCGGCATGGCGAAGATGATCTATATGTCCAGAGCGCTGCCCCTGGTAAAGAAATACGGAGCCGTGGTCATCACGCCGGAGTATCGGCTTTCCTGGCAGGCGCCCTACCCGGCTGCCCTTCTGGACTGCTACGAGGCGCTGAAATACCTGAAGAACCACGCCCGGGAGCTGGGCGTAGATCCCAGCCGGATCATGGTGGGCGGGGAGAGCGCCGGCGGCGGACTGACCGCGGCCCTGTGCATGTATGCCCGGGATAAGGGCGAAGTAAACATCGCCTTTCAGATGCCGCTCTACCCGATGCTCGACGACCGGGACACCCCCTCCTCCCGGGACAATCACGCGCCGGTGTGGAATACGCGGCTCAACCATGCCGCCTGGAATCTCTATCTGCGCCCGTTTCGGGATCATGCCCGAAATGACCGCGTACCGGCCTACGCCGCCCCCGCCCGCCGGGAAGACTACCGGGGACTGCCGCCCGCCTACACCTTTGTGGGAGACATCGAACCCTTCTACTGCGAGACGTTGACCTATATCGAAAATCTCCGAAAAGCCGGCGTCACGGCAAAGGTGGATGTGTATCCCGGATGCTTTCACGCCTTCGACATGCTGCTGCCCTTCCTCCCCGTCAGCAGACGGGCCATCGCAAAATTTGAGAAGATCTACCGCTACGCTGCCAAACACTTTACCGCACGCCAAGACGGATCACATTCCAGGAGGCCTTCTTGAGAAGACTCGTCATCTCCCCCTGATCCAGCTTCGTTCTCCCGGAAGCATCCGCCGGGAATACTTTCTCCCCAGCCGGGCTGTTTACCGCCTTTAAGTCCCCATGTTCCAGAACAATGTGCTCCAGCAGGCGGTAGCCCTCAAAACTGCGCAGATCCGCTGTCAGCTCCACATCTTCCTCCAGATTCCGGTTGACCGCGAAAATGGTAAGCTCCTGCTTCTCCTCGTTGTACACCACAGCGGACTCCACGTCTGTGATCTCTCCATGCTTTGCCGTGGCATGCCTGGTTCCGGACATGACCGGAAGCAAGGAGACGCCTCTTCCGTAGAGGGAAGCGTGCAGGAAAGGATAAAAGATGGTCTGCCGCCAGGCTCCTCCGTCCGCCTCCGTCATAATCGGAGCGATCACGTTTACCAGCTGTGCCAGACACGCCATCTTGATCCGGTCCGCATGACGCAGCAGGGTAATCAGCAGCAGCCCCACCACCAGCGCGTCCTCAAAGGTATAGTGATCCTCCAGAAGCGCCGGCGCAATCTTCCAGGGATCCTCCTGCATACTTTTCTCATCGCCGGCCAGCGTGTGAAACCACACATTCCACTCGTCGAAACTGATCTTCATGATCTTTTTGCTGCGCTTCTTCGCCTTTACAAAATCGCAGGCAGCGATGACTTTCCGGATAAACTCATCCATATCGTCAGAAGCGGCCAGATAATCATTGCTGTCCCCCTCGGTATTCCCGTAGTAAGAGTGCATGGAAATGTAATCCACATAGTCGTAGGTGTGGGACAGTGTCGTCGCCTCCCAGTCCGGGAAAGTGGGCATCTGCAGATTGGAACTGCCGCAGGAGACCAGCTCGATGGTGGGATCGATCAGTTTCATGGCCTTGGCGGTCTCCTCCGCCAGCCTGCCATACTCCTCCATAGTCTTGTGGCCGATCTGCCAGGAGCCGTCCATTTCGTTTCCCAGACACCAGACTTTGATATTGTGGGGATCTTTTACCCCGTGACGGATGCGCAGATCCGAGTACTTTGTGCCGGAGGGATGATTGCAGTACTCCAGCAGGTTACAGGCATCCGCTGTCCCCCGCGTCCCCAGGTTGACCGCCATCATAACCTCACTTCCCGCCTTTTTCGCCCATCCGGCAAACTCGTTGAGGCCCACCTCATTGGTCTCGAGGCTTCTCCATGCCAGCTCCAGCCGCCTCGGCCGCTCCTCCACCGGCCCCACGGAATCCTCCCAGAAGAAGTTGGAGACAAAATTTCCGCCCGGATAGCGGATAATCGGCACCTGCAGCTGCCTTACCAGTTCCAGCACATCGCCCCGGAACCCTTCCGCATCTGCCGTGGGATGCCCCGGCTGATAGATGCCTCCGTAAACCGCCCGGCCCAGATGCTCAATAAAGGACCCGTAAATCCGTTTGTCCACCTCTCCGATTTGGAATTCCTTATCCAATACCATCTTTGTCCTTCTCATCACATACCCTCCTATTTCAAATAACTCTTAATTATTTTAGATTTATCTAAATTATATTGGGGAAATGTAAAAATGTCAACCGGGTTTTTCCTATATTTTCTTGTCAATCTAAATTACTTAAAATATAATAAAAAAGAAAAACAAGAATCAAGAGGACGAAAATGCTGCACATCAAAAAACTGGAAGATGGAATCGAACTGTACAAAGCGCTCGGCTCAGAGCTGCGGATTGAAATCATGAAGCTTCTGCTGGAAAAGGGAGAGATGAATATGAACGAGATTGCCTCCTGTCTGGGAATTACCAACGGAGCCCTGACCAGCCATGTCCGAAAACTCGAAAATTGCGGACTGATTCAGATCGTGAGCGAAGTCCCCGGTCATGGAAACCAGAAAATCTGCCGTCTGTCCGCAGACCGCATTCTGATTGACATCCGAAATCAACAGCCGGAAAAAAATCCAAACCGCTACACGGTAGATATTCCGGTGGGACAGTATACGGATTACGATATCAGCCCCACCTGCGGCATTGCCACAGCGAAAGCCGTCATCGGCGAAGTGGACGATCCCCGGTATTTTGCCCATCCCTCCCGGACGCAGGCCGGAATTCTGTGGTTCGGCAAAGGTTTTGTGGAATACCTGCTCCCCAATTTTCTTCCCGCCCAGGCACAGCCGGAGCAGATCATTCTATCCGCGGAGATCGCCTCGGAAGCCCCCGGTGTAAACAATGACTGGCCCTCCGACATCTCCTTCTCCATCAACGATGTACCGTTGGGAAACTGGACAAGCCCCGGCGATTACGGCGATACCCGCGGTATCTTTACCCCGGACTGGTGGTTCTCCTACTGGAACCAGTACGGCCTTCTGAAGACGCTGATTATCAACCGGGAAGGAACCTTTCTGGATGGCCAGAAACTCTCCGATATCCGTATCGGCGAATTGAAACTGGATCACAAAAGTCCCATGCGCTTCCGCTTTTCCGTGACAGAAGACGCCCTCCATGTGGGCGGGCTGACGCTCTTCGGAAAAAATTTCGGCAACTACGATCAGGATATCCACCTGGAGGTCTCCTGGAACTTTCCGATTGCCTGATCTATGTCGGCATCCAGCCCCCGCGCCGAAACGCCCAGAAAAACACGCTATTTTTCTCTGCCTTCCCCTTTGCGCACCAGCGTATGCCGGGTCTTTTTCCCGCACTTGTCACAGTAGATCTCTTTCTCCAGATACCCCACTGTCTGTCCGGTGAGGTCCTCCTTCCAGGACAGCAGTTTCAGGCTGCCGCACTTTTCACATTTCCAGAAGGCGCCGGCCGCCTTTTTCCACATCAGAAAAGCCGCCACGGCAATCAACAGAAGCCCCGCAATCATCAGAAACATGCCCAAACTCACGTGTCCCAGACTCACAAAACCGCCAACGATCAGTATCAGAAACCCGATCAGTATAAAAATCAATGCCGCAGTAAACATTCCTCTTCCTCCTTTGCGCAATCTTTACATATTTTCGCCTCATTATGTCTTGTAACTTTTTTCACAGGCTTTATAATTTGTAATAGAAAGTATAGCAAAATTTTCAGAAAGGAGCCAGCCTTTGGCTGCGGAATGGAAGATGAAAGTAAAAAAAATGATTCTGGTAACCTCCCCGCCTGCCTGCGGGAAGACCTACATTTCAAAACAACTGGCGAAAAACCTGAAACATGTGGTATACCTGGACAAGGATACGCTGATCCCGCTGTCCAACCGCGTCTTTGCCGCCGCGGGAGAAGAGATCAACCGCAGTTCCGACTTCTTTGAGAAAAATATCCGCAATTACGAGTACGAGACCATCGTGGATCTGGGGCTGGAGGCTCTGGACTATGACGATATCGTTCTGATCAACGCTCCCTTTACGAGAGAAGTCCACGACGAGGCGTTTCTGGAGCGCTTTCGCACCCGGCTGGCGCAAAAGGGCGCCCGGCTGGAGATTATCTGGGTCGTTACCCGGCCGAAAATCTGCCATGAGCGGATGATCGCCCGCAACTCAGACCGGGATACCTGGAAACTTTCTCACTGGGAGGAATACATCAAGACCGTGGACTTTGCCATCCCAGAACCCTTAAAAAGGCTGGACGCCGGCCACGATCTTCTCCTGTTCTACAATTCCTCCGACGAAGAGTTCGCGGAATCCATGAAACGGATTCTGCCCATTTTAGAGGAGACCTGAGGAGCCCCGAAAAAATGATATCGCGGCGAACGGAATCCCGTCAAAACAAAGAGAGATGCCTTCCGGCATCTCTTTTCCGTTATAACAGTTTATATCCCACACCCCGAATGGTGCAGATCATGTCCCCGTCCTTTTCCAGCTTTTTCCTCAGGGACTCGATCCCTCTTCGGACAGTGCTGGGCCGGATCGATCGGCCGTCCGTGACGACCATTCCCGCAATCTCTTCCCGGCTGAGGGCCGCTCCCTCGTGTTCCGCCAGAACTTTCAATATCTCAAACTCATTGGTGGTCATCTCCACTTCCCGATCCCGCACCGTAACCCGGTGTTTCCGGGGGAAAATTTTCAGATTCCCACAGTGGATCTCCCGTTCTGTCCCGGCCGCATACTCGTAGGGTCTGAGAACTGCCTGAATGTAGGATCTCAGCTCCGTAATCCCGAAGGGTTCTGTCAGAAACAGTTCCGCTCCCGCATCCAGCCCCCGGATTCGTTCCTCCTCGGTGGACTGTTTTGCCAGAAGAATAACCGGCACATCCGCCCATTTTCCCTGGCGCTTCTGCCGCAGAAGTTCCTCCTGCAGCCAGGGTGTCCGTCCCGTCCCGCAGAGCAGAAGCAGATCCGGTCGACGGCTGCTCGCCCGCTCCATCTCCAGGCGCGAAGGGAAAGTCTGAACCTGTTCTTTTTCCATTGCAAGGCCGTAGGAGACCATTCTGAACAATCCCTCTTTTTCCTCCACAATGTATAACGTGCTCATATTCCTTATTCCGTATCAAGTTTTCCCGTGATGGAATAGATTACCCAATTTGCCAGATTGACCGCGTGATCGCCGATCCGCTCATAGTACTTCGCGATCATCAGAAGGTCCAGAGGCTCATCGCCTACCGCCTTATGATCCGCCAGTTCATCCGAAAGAGCTTTGCGCATCTCCATAAACAGTCCATCCACATCGTCATCCGCGGCCACAACCTCTCTGGCCTCCTCCAGATTCTGATGAAGAAAAGCGTCCACACAGTTCTTTACCATGTCTTCGGTCTTCTGAGCCATCTGCGCCACCAGATGGATATCCGAGAACTCTTTCGCGTTTCCGTGCTTTAAGATATCCGCGATATCATAGGCGTGATCGCCGATCCGCTCAAAGTCCGTAACCATCTTCAGCGCCGAAGAGACTCTGCGAAGGTCCGTGGCCACCGGCTGCTGAAGCAGCAACAGCTGAATGCAGCGGTTTTCAATATCCCGCTCCATCTTGTTGATGGTCTCCTCCTTTTTCTCCACGTCGCTCAGCACATCCACATTTCCCTGCTCCAGGGATCTGCGGGTAATATCGATGGCCTGACCGCAGGTCTCGCCCATCTCTGTCAGCGCCTGCTGCATCTCATCCAGTTCGCGTTCATACTGCTCTCTCATCTTAGCCAAACCTCCCTGTAATATATCTCTCTGTTCTCTCATCCTGGGGTTTCGCAAACAGCTGAGGTGTCTCCCCGTACTCCACCATCTCACCCAGCAGGAAGAATGCGGTGCGGTCAGAGATTCTGGCCGCCTGCTGCATGTTGTGGGTTACGATAATGATCGTGTAATCCTTCTTCAGCTCGATGGCAAGATCCTCAATCTTGGAAGTGGAAATGGGATCCAGCGCCGAGGTGGGCTCATCCATCAGGATGACATCCGGCTCCACCGCCAGCGTTCTGGCGATGCAGAGACGCTGCTGCTGTCCGCCGGACAGTCCCAGAGCGCTCTTGTGCAGACGATCCTTCAACTCATCCCAGATGGCCGCCTGTCTGAGGCTTCTCTCCACAATCTCATCCAGCTTCGCCTTCTTGCGGATGCCGAAGATTCTCGGTCCGTAAGCCACGTTGTCGTACACACTCTTGGGGAAAGGGTTCGGCTGCTGGAAAACCATGCCCACCTGGTAGCGCAGCTCGATACCGTCCATCTCCCGGTAGATATCTCTTCCGTCCATGCGGATCGTTCCGTCGATCTTTACATCCTTCACAAAATCATTCATCCGGTTCAAGGTCTTTAAAAACGTGGATTTTCCACAACCCGAGGGACCGATGAACGCTGTGATCTCATTCTTACGTATCTTCATGTTGACATCTTTCAGGGCGTGAAAATTCCCATAATGGAGATTCACGTTCTGGATGTCAAATTTGATCTGTTCCTCACTCATGTCTCTTTCCTTTCTCGGTAATTACTCTTTCGAACCGGAGTTCTTAGCCTGAATTCTTCTGCTCCAGGCGTTTGCGGTAATATTGAAAATCAACACCAGAATCATCAGTACCGCGGATGCCAGATTGGCCAGATCCCGATCCTGCCCGTTGACCTGCAGGTTCCAGATCTGAATGGACAGTGTCTCCGCCGGCCGCAGCAGATTCAACGGGCTCGTGGGGGAGGTTATATCCCAGTTTGCCCAGTTCAGCGCCGTGCCGGATCCCGTTGTATACAGAAGGGCTGCCGCCTCTCCAAATCCTCTTCCCGCCGCCAGGATGACACCGGTCATGATTCTCGGCACACAGGCCGGCAGCAACACATGGAAAACGGACTGCCATTTCGTGGCGCCCATCCCCAGGCTTGCCTGGAAATACCCTTCCGGAAGTCCCCGGATCGCGTCCTCCGTAGTGGTGGTAATCAGAGGCAATGTCAGGATCGACACGGAGAGAGCACCGGCCAGAAGGCTCTTTCCCATTCCCATAAACACCAGAAACACCAGATATCCGAACAGACCTACCACGATAGAGGGCAAGGAGGAAAGCGTCTCGATACAGATTCTGAGGAATTTGGTCAGGAATCCCTGCTTCGCGTAGACAGCCAGATAAATACCGGCGAACACGCCGATGGGCACAGAACAGATCAATGCCACCAGCACAAGGTAAATGGTATTAAACAGCTGATTTCCAATGCTTCCCTGACGCGCGAAGGCGAACATTTCCGGTTTTGCTCCCATCAGGCCGCCGATGATAACCTTTCCGGCAAAAGCTACCAGAAGCAGAAGGAAAAAGCCGGCGATGGCATAGAATACAACGGTCATAACACGGTTCATCATTTTTGCGCGTTTCATTCGCTGCTGCATGCTTACTTACCTCCCTTCTCCTTCTCCTGCTTTCCGCCGGAGAAGCGATGTATCAGTGTGATAAACAACAGAGAGATCAAAAACAGCAGGAGCGCGATGGTCCACAGTCCGGATTTCAATTCGCCGCCCTCCATGGCATTTCCCATCTGGGAGGCGATCTCTGTCGTCATCGTCTTGGTTGTGGAAAAAATACTGGTGGGCAGAGCTGTCGTCTGTCCGATGACCATGGCAACCGCCAGGGCCTCTCCAAACGCCCGGGCCAGACCGAGAATAACACCGGAAACGATACCCGAGGAGGCCGCCGGGACAATGACCCGGTAAATGGCCTGCCACCTGGTGGATCCCAGACCGTACGCCGCGTTCTTGCACTCCTGGGGCACAGCTCCGATGGCGTCAGCCGCCACACTGGTAATCGTCGGAAAAATCATGACTGCCAGCACCAGCGCAGCCGCCAGCACCGAGTGGCCCACCTGCCGGTGGAACACCGCCTTGATGGCGGGTACCAGTACCGTAAGACCGACCCATCCGTAAACCACAGAGGGAATCCCGGCGAAAATCTCAACGACCGGCCGATAAACCTTCTCTCCGAATTTCTCAGAAATCTCTGTCATAAAGATCGCGGAGCCCACAGAAAAGGGCGTCGCAATCAACAGCGCCAGTCCACAGGTAACCAGCGAACCGACAATAAAGATCAGCGCTCCTACTTTTCCGCCGCCCTGCGCGTTGTCCACCGGCTCCCATTCCGCAGAGCCCAGGAATTCCCAGAGGGTGTGCCCGAATTTCAGAAACGTATCCGACCCTTTATAGATCAGGAATGCACCAATCACGATTGTCAGCACAATCACGAAGACACCCAGCAGTGTCGCGAGACCGCGCCAGCCGTATTCCTTGTAGAACATTCCCTCCTTCGTTTTCTTCAACATCAGATATGTCCTCCCGCTTTGCGGCAAAAAGGAAACGGACCTACCATTGGATAGGCCCGCCTCTTACTGCCGATTCTCTTATCAGTGCTCCGTAACAGTCATCTTAGAGGAAACGCCGTATCCCAGCTTCTCCATCTGAGTGCCGTAATCGTCGGACTGGATATACTCGAGGAAAGCTGCCACTACGTCGTTGGGCTCTCCCTTGGTGTACATATGCTCGTAAGTCCATACCGGATACTTTCCGGAGTAGGTATTCTCAAGTGTAGGCTCAACACCGTCGATCGCTACCGTGGATACGCCCGGATCATCTACCAGATAGGAGAGTGCCACATAACCGATGGCTCCCTTGGTATCCTTTACGTTCTGCAGAAGAACGCCGGAATCATCTGTCTCCATGGAAGCGTTGGAAGCCTCCTCGTTGCCATCCAGAGCATATTTCTGGAAGGTTGCGCGGGTTCCGGAAGAAGAAGGTCTGGTTACCAGGACAATGTCCTCGTTCGGTCCGCCGACCTCGCTCCAGTTGGTAATCTTTCCGGTAAAGATACCGATCAGCTGATCCTTGGTCAGGCTGGTCACACCGGCCTCAGCCACATCGTTGTTTACGATGGGAGCCATGGTAATCACGCAAACCTTGTGATCAACCAGCTCTGCTGCCTGGGTTTCATCCAACTTCTCAGAAGCTTCCACATCCGAGTTACCGATATCAACGGTTCCCTCTGCCACCTGCTTCAGTCCCTCTCCGGATCCGCCGGCATCTACGGTAATCGCCACATCCGGGTTCTCCTCGCTAAACGAAGTCGCCGCGTCATCTACCAGAGGCTTCAGTGCGGATGAACCGGCTGCGGTAATGGAACCGCTCAGCTCTGTGTTCGCATCTCCTCCGTTGTTTCCATTGTCTGATCCCTGGCTTCCGCATCCGGCAAGCATTCCCATTGCCATAATCGCTGCGGCAAGGATCGCCAAACTACGTCTCTTCATAGCTTTGTCCTCCTTTACCCTTTCGGGGTTCCTTTTTGGTTTTCTTTATTTCTTTCGACAGGAGACACTATACAACCGTTATCTTAAATCCTTAAGCGTAGTTTGATAAAGAAAATGTAAAATTCTGTAAATTTTTTTTACATCAGAAGCTCATAGAACCTTTCCTTGAGCACACCGATCAACTCCTTATCACAGGTCAGTCTCTCCCGGGTCAGGATCCCGGTAATCCCCGCGTCCTCCCGCCGATGGCTGTCGCTGCCAGCCGTAGGAATCAGCCGGGGATGGGCGCAGATCAGACTGCAGGTGGCCCCGTTTCCATTGTCGTGCCGGGGATTGCTGTTGTGCGCTTCCATCCCGTGGAGAAAACGGGGGTCGACCGGCCGGGAACTGCCCTGTCGGTTGGGATGGGCCTGGATAATCAGAAGGCGCTCGCGATACTTTTCAAAAAATCGCTCCAGATTCATGGAAAGCCACTCCTCTCCCTCCGCCAGCAGCAGCTCCTCGGTAATTCCAAAGAGCAGATAATCGTTGGGATCCGTCAGAAACCGCAGTTCCATGCCCTGCCCGATAAAGAAATCCTCCCCGGCATATTTCTTCCCTTCTCTCCAGGGAAGAAAAAAAGCCTCCACCCGTTGTTCCCAGGTCAGGCCCTTTGTCCTCTCAAAAAATTCTCTGTGGAAATGGTTGGTCAGCCAGAATCCGTCATAACCCTTTGCCTTGTAGAGATCTACGGTCTCCTCTACGGTCAGTTTCCCGCAGGGGCTTACCTCCTTTGTATGTACATGAAGATCATAACGATACATCGCCTCTCCTCCTCTCTTTTGGCCTACCGCTTCCGGTACCTCTCTTTCAGCTGATGAATCCGGTTCAGGTTCTCCGCGGTCTGGCTCTCCAGCTTTTCGGAAACCGCCAGCACCAGCGCGTCGATCATTGCTGCGGGCGCTGCCATGGAATGATACTCCCCGGCCTCTCCCCGGTACACATACAGGCTGATATCGGCGCTGTCCTCCTTTGGCAGATAGGATCTGGCGGTAAAGCAGAGGGTCTGATAACCCGCCTGTCGCTGATAGTCGAGAATGATCCTGCTCTCCGCCGACAGCTTGGAAAAGGCGAAAAAGACAACCAGATCGCCTTCCTTCGCCTGGGCCAGCCCCTCCAGCATCTCGGAGCCGGAGGCCGGAATCCGCGTCACATCGATACCGCTTCTGCGCAGCCGGAAAAAGAGCAGTTCTCCCATGGCTCCCGAGGCGTTTTTCGCGTGAATAAAGACCCTGCGGGCCCCGGCGACAGCACCGGCTGCCCTCTCAAAGGCCTCCTCATCCATCTCCTCCATGGTTTTCTGCAGACACTCCTGCTGATAGCGCAGCCAGCTCTCCACCCGGAAAGACTCCTCCTTCAGCAGCGTGGCCGCCATTTTTTTCGCCGGCCCTTTCCCGCTGTTTTTGTCCATCACATGCTGTTTCAGTTCCTTGAAATCCCGGTAGCCGGCGTGGCGGGCGAATCTGGAAATGGTGGCCTCGGACACCTGCAGGCGCTCTGCCAGCTGGCCGATGCTGGAAAAGAGAAATTCTTCCGGATGTCCGCTGATGAAATCCAGAATCCTCCTGTCCGTCTTTGTCAGTTCTTCTTCTCTGTTCAGAAGTTCCACTGTCATAATTCTCTTGCCCTTTCCGTTACTTTGCCGCGGAGCTCTTCAAAAGCGCCGCCACATAGTTTCCTCCCTCGGCATGAATGCCCTTCAGATTTCTCTTCAAAAGCGCCGCGCTCTCCACCTTTTCCCTGGCCTGGTCGGAGACCACAATGTGATAATTGCGCCGTCGGATTTCTCCGTACAATTTGGAGATCGTATCTACATCATACCACATTTCCGTGAAAATGCATCCGTACTGCAGCGCCTGATGGGTATCGCTGCCCGCGATGATCGGTATCTGATATTTCTCCCCCAGCGCTTTTGTCAATGTCTCGGTTCGCTCCCGATCCAGAGCCACGTCCTTACCGTTCATGTCAAAGAAGTCCAGCTGCCGGATACTCTCCTGCGGCAGCTCCGGAATATGGCCGCCTGCCCGGTAGGGGTGCGCGCCGCCCACCAGCACCTGATAATCGGAAAACAGTTCCATCAGCTCCTCAAAGGGCAGGAAGGATCCCTTTTCTTTGTAGGGCTCCAGGCGTTGGTTGAGTTCGAGAATTTCCTGGGCGCAGCCGATGGTCAGAATGTGTCCGCCCTCGGCGATGTCCGTCTCCATTCCCGGGAAGATCCGAAGACCATTTTCCAGGACGATGGAATCCCCCTCCATCCGTCCCACCGAAAACAGATACCGGTAGATCTCTCCGAACTGCACCGTATTAAAATGTTCGGTCAGACACAGGGCGTCCAGCCCCGCCGCTCTTGCCTGCTCAAACAGCCATTCCGTATAAATTTCCGAGAAGGGAAGCCTCTTGGCCAGTCGTCCATGGGTATGAAAATCAATCTTCATTTCCTTACCTCCTGTCTAAAATACCGTCGCAGCCGCCGCCGAGAGAGCCATCCACAAGAAAGAAACCGCCACGAAAATCAGATCATCGTAATCAACCTTCAAAGCCGCCAGCTTCATCTTCTTCACTTCCTTGTTGACCACCGCATAGCGATATCCCTTGATCTCCAGTGCTTCCACCGTTGTCCGGGAACGCTTCGCCGTGTTCAGCATCAGGGGGTAGAAGGAATAGATGATAATCTTTACCTGATAAATCAGATAACGGATTTTCCCGACAAAAGTGTCATGCTCCGGCGCGTTTCCCCGCAGCCGGTAGGACAGCAGCACATTCTGAAACTCCTCCATCAGCATGGGAAGCATACGGTAAGCGTAGGAGATGGAGAAGGACAGCCGCTCCGGACAGCCATACCACATCAGTCCGTCGGAGAGACGGTCCGGATCCAGCCCGGAAAACACCGTGATGGACGCCAGGGAAACTGTGGCCACCTTCAGAGTCAGGATCAGAAGAGGCGCAATGGTCTGTACATTTCCCCCGAAGAAAAGCGATACCACAAACAGATAGCCGGTCTGGGAGAAAACGCCGATGCCGAATAAAAGCAACACCAGCCCCGCCACTCTGGCCATAATCGTGGTAACGGTTACCAGCAGAAACGCTCCCAGAAGGAAGGGTATACTGTCCACAAACCAGGGAACCAGCGCGAAAAACAGATACCATACCAGAAGAATCCTCGGATCCCGCCTGGCAATAAAGGTGTCGTCGTTTCCATAGGCGTTCTTCAACACCTGATTTCGCAGAAAGTCCATGGATACTTTATCTACAATACTGTCCGAAAGTTTTTTCATCATCTTTTCCATCTTTTCAACCTCCAAACTGTTCCAGAAATTCTCCCACCGTGTAGCAGTATGCGTCTCTGTTCAACTCCTGCCCCATGGTAAAGATCTCCGGCGGCCGGATACCGGTCTTTTTCAGCACATCCTCATTGCCGAAAATCTCGTTTCTGCTGCCGTCCGCCACAACCTCGCCGCCGCAGAGAACGATGATCCGCTCGGCCCACTCACAGACAAGCTGCATGTCGTGGGTGGCGATCATGACCGTATCCGTGATTCCTTTCATCTTTTTTAAAGTGTCCAGAATCTCCTTTCTGGTGGCGATGTCCAGATTTGCCGTGGGCTCATCCAGCAGCAGAATCTGCGGCTTTAAAGCGATGCCGATGGCCAGGCTGGCCCGGCGCATCTGCCCGCCGGACAGAAGCCGTCCGTCCCGATCCTTCAATTCCGTGAGCCGGAACTGAGCCAGCAGCTCCTCCGTCCGCTTTTCCCAATCCTCCTCGCCGTGGGCTCTCATGGCAAAGGCGATATCGTTTTCTATGGAGTCCTTGATAAACATCTCCTCCGGGTTCTGGTAGACCAGGGAGATGCTTCGGGAAAGTTCTTCCGGCTTTGTATCCCGGATCCCCTGCCCGTTTAACAGCACTTCCCCCTCCGAGGGCCGGATCAGCCCTGTCAGAAGCTTCATGGTGGTGGATTTCCCCGCGCCGTTGGAACCAATCAGGGCAATCTTTTCTCCCCGCCGGATCTTCAGATTCATGTGGTGGAAAATCGTCTTCGGCTGACCCTTGACAGAGCGGTAGGAAACCGTCAGATTGCGGAACTCCGCCGCGGGCTCCGCTTCTTTTTCTGAAAAATCAGGCATATTCCCGTCAAACGTTTCCTCTTGGAACTTTCCATCCCCGGCATCGGGTTCGTCTGCGGCCGCGATTCCATCCCCAGCATTGGACGCATCTGTGACGTTGCCGATTCCGCAAAAGCGCAGGGAGGCGAAGGCCTTTTTCCCCTCCTCCACGGTGGTGGGCAGCTTCTCTCCCTCAGGAAATATCCCTTCCTTTGCCAACCGATCGGCCGCAATGGCCACCTGAGGCGGAAAGATATCGCTCTCCTCCAGCTCCTCCACCCGCCGCAGCGCCTCGTCTGCGGGGAGCACCCAGCGGACTTCCCCGTCCTTTAAGAGCGCCACATGATGACAGTAATCGGCAATATACTCCGTATGATGCTCAATGACAATGATGGTCTTGCCATAATTCTCGTTCAGATCTTTGAGAACCTCGTAAATCCGGTCCGCATGCCCCGGATCAAGCTGCGCGATGGGCTCGTCCAGAATCAGTACATCCGGCTGCAGCGCCACAGCTCCGGCCAGCGCCAGCAGATGGGTCTGGCCGCCGGAGAGCTGCCAGATATACTCGTCCTCTCTGCCCTCCAGCCCGCACTGACGGAGAGCTTCCCTGCCCTTTTCCAGATAGTCCGGCATCGCGTAATTCATACAGGCATAGGAAGCGTCGTCCAGCACTGTGGGGCGAACAATCTGATTCTCAAAATCCTGGTAGACGTAACCCACCTTTTTCGCGATGCTTCCCACGTCCATCTCACAGGTATCCACACCGTCGATGAACACGTTCCCCTCCATCTCTCCGCTGATGAAATGGGGAATCAGACCGTTCATGGTCTTGCAGAGGGTAGATTTTCCGCATCCGTTGTTTCCGATGATGGCCAGAAAATCCCCCCGTTCAACAGTCAGGTTCATATGACGCAAAGTGGGGACCGAAGCCCCCGGATATGTATAGGTCAGATCTTTGATTTCTATCAGTTCCATGTCCCAATATCCTCTTTGCCCTTACGCCCGTTCCCGCTGCGCGGATTTCTTCATCACACCGAGAACCACAATCGCCACCACTGCGGCCACCGCGATGCCGATGGCGAGAGATGTGGAATTTCCGGCCCAGTCTGCCTCCCAGTCGATCAGAGACATACCGCTGGTGGCGAGCATTTCCGCTCCCACGGCTAACGCGAAGGCAGCCAGGCAGCCGATAACCGCCTTTCCGCTGATAGCGCCCAGCCAGGTCTTCTCCGTGCGGGGCTGCATACCGATCAACGGCTCAATCTTACCATAAAGCTTCGGCACCAGATACAGGGTGGGCAGCAGGCAGAAGAGAATGCCGGAGAACAGCAGATCGTTCAGGAACGCGAAGCCCTCGGTGGCAAACACGCTCTCCGGAAGACCGGGAACCGCCTCGAAATCTTCCACCGCGAACTGCACCTTCAGGATATCCACCACCATGCCCAGGAACAGCTGAACTGCGGTTCCGGTAATAGCCGCAATGCCTGCCATTTTCCGGTTGGAAGGATCCTTGACCATTCTTCCGGCGATATACACACCGATGGTCACTGTGATGAACTTCTCCAGCTCGCCAAGACCTCCGAACTGTCCCAGCATGATCTCGCTGAATACCAGCTCTCCCGTGGCCGCTCCCAGCGCCGCGGACATGGGGTCAAACAGCATCGCCAGCGTCAGCGGAATAAACAGGAAAAACTCCACCGAGAATTCCACAACGCCCACCTGGAAACTGGGGATCAGCTCCGTGAACAGCGTCGCCATTCCGTAGAGCGCCATCGTAAGTACAAAAATCATCAACTTCTGGGACTGCGTGGCAGCCTGTGTCCTTGTCGTATTCATGTTACATTCCTCCATACTTTTTCTTCGTCTTCTTTGGTCCGCCCTCCCTTTTCCGGGGAGGGCATTTCCCTTTCGATATCCAATATAGCAGGGGAATGTAAAGTTTTATTTCATTTTTCTGTAAAATGTAATTAAATTTTCATTTTTGGGGATTTTGAAAAGAATCTTGCTTTCTGGAAGAGCTGGTGTCGGTGTACGAGGCAGCTGAACGAGGTATACTGGATGTACACCGACACTAAATTTATTTACAGCCGGCGGGGACTGAGCTATAATTTTCCTCAGAAATTCCTGTACCTCCTGTGTCGGGGATACAGGCAGTCTTTCACAAATGCAATTTTAACGGTACAAAACACAGGCTTTCGCAATATCCAACGAGAGAGGAAATAGCATGGACTCAAATTTCGAATACTATAAAGCATTTTACTATGTGGCAAAATACGAGAACCTGACCAAAGCGGCCAGCGTCTTAAAGACCAGCCAGCCGGCGGTTACCCGCACGATTCACAATCTGGAAAACAACCTGGGATGCAGGCTGTTTATCCGCAGCAAATCCGGCATGAAACTGACTCCCGAGGGTCGGACTTTTTACGAGTATGTGGCTGCGGGCTGCGCGCAGTTTTTCAAGGGGGAGGAGGCCCTGGGCAGCCTGATCGGCCTGGAAAATGGAACCATTTACATCAGCGCCACAGAGACCGCCCTTCATTGCTATCTCTTTCAGGCTATGGAAGACTTCAATACCCGGTATCCCGACGTCCGCTTTAAGGTCCTAAACAACAGTACCAGGGAATCGGTCAACGCCGTCAAAGAGGGAAAAGTGGATCTGGCTATCGTCTCCGCCAGCTTTAAGATCTGGCCGCCCCTGAAGATGAAGGTGCTCCGCAAATATCGGGATATCTTAATCGGCGGCAGCCGCTTCGCCGCCCTGAAGGGAAAACCGGTGTCTCTGGAGACTCTGTCTGCCTATCCCTGGATCAGCCTGCCCTCGGAGACTATTACCGGCAACTTCCTCAACGCTTACTTCTCCTCCCATGGCCTGGCCTTCTCCCCGGAGATGGAGCTAGCCACCACTGACATGATCCTTCCGGCTGTGCGGCACAATCTGGGCATCGGATTTCTCCCCCAGGAGTTTGCTGCCGAGGATCTGAAAAGCGGCGCTGTGTTTGAGATTGATGTGGAGGAGGCGCTGCCGGAGCGGAGTATTCTCCTGATTTACGACACAGACTATCCCCAGAGCATCGCCGCCAGGGAGTTTCAGAAATTTTTGAACGAACGGTCGGAAGAAGCCTGATAAGGCGCTGTGAGATGCCTTGGCTTCTGCCGGGGCGTCTTTGACTTTTCTTCTGAGGGTCTTTGCTCTTCTCCTGGTGATCTTCGTTCCTCCCGCCTGATCTTCCGCCTCTGGCAGGCTTTTCCCTCCCACAGGCTCACTTTTTCCTTCTGCAGGCTCACTTTTCCGGCGAAGTTTTCTCCTCCCCTCTCAATTTCTTCCGCCCCTGACAGACTTTTCCCCCCTATAGGCTCACTTTTCCGGCGTAGCCCTT
>ERZ1643246.1228-NODE-1228-length-28492-cov-65.280128_pt1 | contig 28492 bp, 24 predicted proteins | sample MGYA00579265_ERZ1643246 | MGnify/ENA primary metagenome ERZ1643246 (study PRJEB29033, sample SAMEA4952261) | chicken gut metagenome | biome: Broiler Chicken; feature: Gastrointestinal Tract; material: Caecum | place: Ireland | collected 2018 | study: Broiler...
ACGAGCGGAAGTGCCGCTCAATCATCCGTTATTGATGATTTTGCGACACTCCCTTCTTTTTCTGATTCCATGCGGACCGCTGTCTGGTTTCCGCCGTCTCCCGGACTCTTTTTTAGCCCGGTATAAATGCCCAGGATCAAAAGGCCGGCCAGAACTGCCAGAACCGCTCCAGAAATAAGGATTTTCCATTTTTTCCGCCTTTCAAAATCCTGCTCCCGCCCGGCCAGAAGGAAAAGCCCTTCCTCCACCGTTTCGGAAAGGGTCTTTGGAATTTCAATTCCCGTAACCCGGCGCACCTCGCTTCCGATCCCGGCGGTATCCTGCCGCATTTCAGACTTTGCCCGGTCCAGGTAAGCCTTTACGGATCCTTCCGGAATGTCCATGGCATATGCGATCTCCGCAATTTCCATTTTCTGCATGTGGCGCAGATACAGGGCGGTGAGATAACGGTTCGGCTTTTGATTGATCGTGCTGTTGGCAAGCATTTCCCTCGTAATCTGCAGTTTAAAGGGCTGCCCGTCCTCCAGATCCCGGATCTTGGCATATCCTTCACAGGCTGCTTTCTGCACAGCCTCCATTGCCGTTTTCTCTTCCCCCAGGTAAAAATACGCGATCCGATACAGATACTCGCTCTGTTCTCTGAAAAGTCTGCTGTATACTTTTACTTTCACTTTTCTACCCCTTTACTGGCGCTGCATGTGATTATGTCCCCCCTGGTTCATTATGTCCGTACTTCTGTGCTTTATCATACCACATTTTACGCTGAATATCTTTAACAAATTATGAATATTGTATAAATCCCAGAGCAAATATCGGTTCTTTTTACATAATTATACAAAATCAGCCATTTTCCAGAAGCTCTTCCCGGGAATTTCCCCAGCTCAGGAATTTTATCCCTTCCTTCTGAAGACCTTCTTTTCCGTTCCCCTGCGGATGCGGGCCAGCTCTCTCCAGTGCCGGCTCAGCATAAGCACCGCCCCGGCGCAGGCCAAAATGCCGGCCTCCGGTCCGGACTGCCAGAAAGCAGCCGGCACAGCCGCCAGGGATATCACCGCGGCTCCCAGAGGCAGATAGCCAAATACAAGTACCGCCGCCGCCCCGGCCAGGCAGCAGAAAATCCCGGGAAAGCCCATGGAAAGAATCAGCCAGGTACAGGTGCAGGTCACACCCTTGCCGCCTCTTCCCTTCTTCCAGAGCGGGAAATTATGTCCTGCCACAGAACCGATCCCCGCGTACCACAGCGCCCATCCCGAACGGCCAAACAGCCAAAAGGACACGGCCATAGCCGCCGCTGTTTTTAAGATATCGCCGGCCAGCACTAGAAATCCCGCTTTTTTCCCCACATGAGCCATGACATTCGCCATCCCGGGATTGCCTGTTCCGATTTTTCCCGCCTCTTTGCCGGTAAAAACTCTGCAGACAATCTCCGCCGTGAGGATATTGCCGAACAGATAGCCGATCAGCAGACTTCCCCCTCTCACCCAAAGTTCCACATATGCACCCCCTCTTCACGAAAGGACCTGAAATGACGCATTCTTTTTGAATTAAAAACTCTTTCTGCAATACAGCCAGGATGTTTCATTAAATTAGATGGAACACTTATAAAAATCATATTGCTAGAACTTTTAGTTACTTTTCGATCTCTGACTTTTTTTCCATGACATTCGGTCAGCAACCGCAAATATGATGATCATAATCGCCAGAATTTCTGCCGGAAATATACTTTGCCAAAGATAGTAATATTCCGTCATATTCAGAAAATTCTGATGCATCTGCATCTGGAATAGTACGATGACCAGTATTCCCGCGCAGAGAACCGCTCCATAGAAAATTCTGGTTCTCCTCGGAGCATGAAACCAGTGTTTCTTTAAATACAGGCAAATGTAAATCACACAAAGGGCTGCCTCGATCCAGAAAAGGAGATCCATCGAATTATATAGCACTCCACTTTCTGTATGACCGATCCCGGAATTCGGTGCATCCGTCAGCCAAAGCCATCTGTCTCTTTCAAGAATCACAGCAGGTTTCTCGAATCTGGGAATTGCGGTTATCTTGCTCCATCTCGTGAGGCAAAGAAAAAATAAACTGTGCCACAATATCTGTATCACCGAAAATATAACGCGGCTTTTTTTCGACATAAATGCACATCCTTTCTTTTCTTGCACTCCCCTCTATACATTGTATAGAACGTACGTTCTGTAGTCAAGCAAAAAAATAAAACAATCATATGAGATCAGAAAATATTTCTAATTTCATATGATTGTTTTATTGTAAACTCTTTCAAAGACTCCTTATTTCAAAGGAATAAGTCGGGGTAACAGGATTCGAACCTGCGACCTCACGGCCCCCAGCCGTGCGCTCTAGCCAAACTGAGCCATACCCCGAATCACTCAACAAAAAGGATTATACAATATAGCCTGCGAATTGTAAAGAGTTTTTTTTATTTTTTTTCAAATTTCTTCAATTTCTTTTCCGGCACCTGAAAAAGCCGCCGCAGACCCGCTGCCAAAAAAAGAATGCCGGACAGGTATCCGGGCGGAAATCCCGCCCGGTCCCTGAGCCTGATCAGTTTTCCGGCACTTTGGGAAGTCTCGCAAATCCGGGCTCCAGATCCTTATCCGTCGGAATATAATCGGACATTTCACCGTTGTTGTACCGTTCATAGGCTACCATATCAAAATATCCTGTTCCTGTCAGCCCGAACAGAATGGTCTTTTCCTCTCCTGTCTCCTTGCATTTCAAAGCCTCATCGATGGCCACGCGGATGGCATGGCTGCTCTCCGGAGCCGGCAGGATGCCCTCGACTCTGGCGAACTGCTCCGCCGCCTGGAACACGGATGTCTGCTCCACCGCCCTGGCCTCCATCAGGCCGTCATCGTAGAGTTGGGAGAGAATAGAACTCATGCCGTGATAGCGCAGGCCTCCCGCGTGGTTGGCGGAAGGAATAAATCCGCTGCCCAGAGTGTACATTTTTGCCAGAGGACAGATTTTTCCGGTGTCGCAGAAATCGTAGGCGAATTTTCCTCTTGTAAAGCTGGGGCAGGAAGCGGGTTCCACCGCGATAATCTGATAATCAGCCTCTCCTCTTAATTTTTCGCCCATAAAGGGAGAGATCAGTCCGCCCAGATTGGAGCCGCCTCCGGCGCATCCGATGATAATATCCGGCTTGATCCCGTACTTGTCCATGGCAGTCTTTGTCTCCAGACCGATCACAGTCTGGTGCAGAAGCACCTGATTCAGAACGCTGCCCAGCACGTAGCGGTAGCCCTCATGACTGGTAGCCGCCTCCACCGCTTCGCTGATGGCGCAACCCAGGCTGCCGGAGGTCCCCGGATGCTCTGCCAGGATCTTTCTTCCCACTTCCGTTGTGTCGGACGGCGAGGGGGTTACCGTAGCTCCGTAGGTGCGCATTACTTCCCGGCGGAAGGGCTTCTGTTCGTAGGAAACCTTTACCATATATACCTTGCAGTCCAGGTCGAAATAGGCGCAGGCCATGGACAGGGCAGTTCCCCACTGTCCGGCTCCCGTCTCAGTGGTTACGCCCTTCAGGCCCTGTTTTTTCGCGTAATAAGCCTGGGCAATGGCGGAATTGAGCTTATGGCTTCCGCTGGTATTATTTCCCTCGAATTTATAATATATTTTCGCCGGCGTACCAAGCTTTTTTTCCAGACAATACGCCCGCACCAGCGGAGAAGGCCGGTACATTTTATAAAAATTGATGATCTCTTCCGGAATATCGATCCAGGGATCCGTATCGTCCAGTTCCTGCCGCACCAGCTCTTTGCAGAAAACCGGCTCCAGTTCTTCCGCCGTCATAGGCTTCAGTGTCGCCGGATTCAGCAGGGGAGCTGGCTTATGCTTCATATCTGCCCGCACGTTGTACCACTGTCTGGGAAGTTCACTTTCCTCCAGATAGATCTTGTACGGTATTTCTCTTTTTTCCATATCCATACCTCCTAAAAAGTCCCCGCGGTCTTTGTGGCTGAGCCTTTTGTCCGCTGTTTTCTCTCTGCTATTTTACCATGCTAAAGTATATCTGTCACGAAAAATTTTTCTTGTTTTCCGCGGCAAAACCGGCCCCTCTGATCCTTCTGAAATTATTCTGGCATAAAAAACAGTAATATGCTATAATGTATCCGCCTGTGCATTCTGTCTCTCCGGTCTGCGGGAACAGATGCGCGGATACCAGTTACAATATGTTTTTAATTCAGACAACGGAGGAGACTATGGGCGGATTTTTTGGTGTTGCTTCAAAAGAAGACTGTATGTTCGATCTGTTTTTCGGCACAGACTATCATTCTCATCTCGGAACCAGGCGGGCCGGCATGGCTGTCTATGACAGAGAAAAGGGCTTTGACCGGGCCATTCATAACATTGAAAACGCTCCTTTTCGGACAAAATTTGACAAAGATTTTTCGGAAATGCATGGGACCATGGGGATCGGCTGTATCTCAGACTATGAACCCCAGCCCCTGATCGTCCGCTCCCACCACGGCACCTATGCCATTGTCACAGTGGGAAAGATCAATAACACGGATAAAATCGTGGAACATCTTTTTGCCTCCGGGCATTCTCATTTTCTGGAAATGAGCGGCGGCGATATTAACGCTACAGAACTTGTGGCTTCCATTATCAATCAGAAAGCAAACCTGATCGAGGGAATCCGCTATGCCCAGGAGATCATCGACGGCTCCATGACAATGCTTCTGCTGACCCCCCGGGGAATTTACGCCGCCAGAGACCGTCTGGGACGCACGCCGGTGGCCATCGGCCGCAAACAGGATTCTTTCTGCGTCTCTTTTGAAAGTTTTGCTTACCTGAACCTGGGCTATACACAAGAACGGGAACTGGGCCCCGGAGAGATCGTCATTATGACTCCGGAAGGTGTCGAGACGCTGGCCGCTCCGGGCAAAGAAATGAAGATCTGTACTTTTCTCTGGGTCTATTACGGATACCCTTCCTCTTCTTACGAGGGGATCAGCGTGGAGTCCATGCGCTACCGGTGCGGCGCTATGCTGGCCAAGCGGGACGACGCGAATCCGGATACGGTAGCCGGAGTTCCGGATTCCGGCACCGCCCATGCCATCGGCTATGCCAACGAGTCGGGAATTCCCTTTTCACGGCCCTTCATTAAATATACACCCACCTGGCCCAGATCCTTTATGCCGACTGTTCAGCAGAAACGGGATCTGATCGCTAAAATGAAGCTGATCCCGGTGCATGAGCTGATCCAGAACCGCAGCCTGCTTCTGATCGATGACTCTATCGTCCGCGGGACTCAGCTGCGGGAAACCACTGAATTTCTTTACCAGAGCGGCGCCCGGGAAGTTCATGTGCGCCCTGCCTGCCCGCCCCTGGTTTACGGCTGTAAATTTTTGAATTTCTCTCGGTCCACTTCCGTGATGGATCTCATCACCCGCAGAGTGATCAAAGAAATGAACGGGACTGCCGAGCCGGCGGATCTGGAAAAATATTCTGATCCGGAAAGCGGCGAATACAAAGAAATGGTGAAGCGCATCGGCGAAAAACTGAATTTCACTTCCCTCCGCTACCACCGTCTGGACGACATGATAAAGTCCGTGGGCATTGACAAGTGCAAACTCTGCACCTATTGCTGGGACGGAAAAGAATAAATAAAAACGCACCAGAATTCCGGAATTCATATTCCGCATTCTGGTGCTGATTTTTTATCGGAAGAAAAAGTCCAGAAAGCCGCAGATCTCTTCCTGCTTTCCGGAATCCCGGGGCACGCCGGCCAAAGCCGGGCTGTAGGCTGTCAGGCCGTAGGACTCCCACCTGGAACTTTTTGACAGATCCAGGGTTCCGTTTTCAAAGAGATCCGCGTACTCCTCATAACGGTCTCCCAGCACATCCCTCCAGTCCCGGAACGCGTTCTGCTCCTGATAGTCTCTGTAAGTTTCCAGGCCGCAGATGAACAGGTCTGTGTTTCCGGAGCCGATGACCACCATCCGCTTCATAGCCATGGCGGACTCATCACCGGAGCGGACAGACGTGTCCAGATCAATCCTCTCCCTGCCCTTCCCGTCTCCCAGGGCTTCCAGAAGATCGTTTTTCAGCGCCTTCTCTTTTTCTCTGGCCTCCCCGGCGTCCGCGAAGTCCGTATCCGCCACCGCGATAGAAAGGACTACCCTTGTATGCCTGTCCCGGAAGCTGCAGACAAAAATAGCAATTCCCAGCGCGGCCAGCAGCAGGATCAGCAGCCAGGACTTATAGTAGGTCCAGAGATATTCCGCCCTTTTTCTTCCGTGAAGGGACCGGATGACCTCCAGCCTTTTTTCCCTCTTTTCCCCCGGCGTCATATCGGATTCATGTTTTTCAGCTTCCATCTTCGCTTTTTCTCTCCTTCTGCCTGTCCGGCTCAGGGCTCCACTTCCTCCACAGTCTCTGTTTCCGGCAGCTCCGCTGAGATTTCCTCATCCCCTGCGGGCCTCCAGGCCTTTCCGAATTTTACATCTTTAAAAAGAGCGGCCAGGCCCGTGATCTGTTTCAGTCTCAGCACTTCATCTTTATCCATTCCCAGATGCTTGGCGATCCATGCGTCTGAACGGCCAAACTCATGAAGTTCCTTTACAATATTGCTCATCAGATCTACATCGTGGCTTCCTCTGGCCCTGTTGTGGCGGATGGTGCTGGCCATTCTCTGGTCCAGCGGCTTATCGATCACAGAAACCGGCAGCATCCCGTGTTCCCTCTCATAGATATCTTCATGCTCCAGCATCACCCGGTAGCGGTGGAATCCGTCGACAATGACATAAACATCCTTTGATTTTGAATAATAACATACGATCGGCATGGTATACCCGTCTGCCTTAATGCTCTCATACAGCAGTTTCATTTCCGGCGGGGCCACCGCGTTTGGATTGTATGTATTCGGCAGTATTTTTTCAATCGGCACCGCGATCACATGGTACGCGGGACTTTTAAACTCCATAATCAAACTCCTCTATGCTTTTGTATTTTTTCCGGATTGACTCGATGCGCCTCTGCTGCTGTCTGGTGAGCCCGAAGCCCATAAACCGGCAGATGTGGTCATTTTTCAAAATGCAGAAGCACATTCGTTTCCAGCTGGGAATATCCTTCGTGGATTTAATATCGTCGGTATCGTCCGGTATGCTTCCCTGGAAAATCACCCGGGATTTTTTATTTAGGGTATAATTTGAGACGCCGTTTCGCTGGATATTGTATCCGTGGTCCAGCAGTTCCTGGATCGCCGTCTCATCCAGGCCTCCCCCCGTCTCATGCCAGAAACGGATGGAAGTGTTGAACTTTTTAATGTAGTTGTTGCGCAGCCTGGCAGGCAGAGTATCCAGCAGAAACATCGTGTAAGATTTCCAGGTATGGCCTTCCGGCAGAGTGACGCTGCGGTAGCCCATAGCTTTTGTATGGCCGTAAATGCTGGCGAAATTGGCTCCCCGGACCCTGCCCACCAGTTTTCCCCAGATTTCCGGATCTATGACCCGGTACAGATTCAGGGCATCTTTTGAATAATCATTAAACGGGGAAGCGACCCGCATCTGCGAGACTTTCAGCCCTGCCTTATAATAAAGTTCATAAAGCTGGTTATAGTCATAGCCGAACAGATAATTAGCGTGCCACACATCCTGGGTGGACCAGTCATAGATCGGCGAAGCGCACCAGACATCTTTAAACTGCCTGCTGATCCAGCACTCTCCCTTATACCCGTATTTTTTATTTAAAAATCCGCTGTATCTCTGAAGGGATTCGTCCGCCCGCATTCCCAGAAGGCAGACGGTTTTTTTCTTCCCGTGTGCGATCCGGTACCATCTTCCGAACTGTTTTGCCAGATCCTCCTGGTGCATCCGGTACCGGTAGGTGGTCATCGGATTGTGTTCCAGATTGATCACATACTCTTTGTCCGGCATAGGGCGGACCCAGCTTTCCTTTTTTGTGTCATCCCAGGGATACCAGTACATCTCATAGCTGCTGAGCGCCGTCCGGGTCGCCATGGGCAGGCACACCCAGTAGGGCTCCACCTGATCCTTGATCCGCTCAAAAGTTCTCTCGATATACTCTGTAGTTACTGTATACTGGGCTTCAAAATCCTGATGAAACACGCCGATGCTTCTGTCCGGATAGTACTGATTTCTAAAGTCCAGCAGCAGATTCAGCAGCACGCCGCTGTCCTTTCCTCCGGAAAAAGAAATATATATATTTTCAAACTCTTCAAAAAGAAATTTCAGTCGGCTCTGCAGGGCTTCAAAAACATCCTGTTCCAAATATTCCCGCACCATATCTGTATGCCTCCCGTACTGCCCGACGGCAGATTTCCATAATTTTCCAACTGCTCCGATTGTAAATTTAGCACATCAGGGGACAAAATTCAACAGAACCCGCTAAGATTTCCCATTGACAAACTGTTTTCCGGGGCTATAATAGTTTTCAAAGAAACAGTTTTAAAAAGAACTTTTTAAGGAGCGTATGGAAATGGCTAAAATTACAGATTATCTCCTCTGTACCCGTCAGATCACAAAGCTGCATGACCACTATCTGAGACAGGTAAGCGGACAGTACGGTCTGACGCTGATGGAGGCAAATATCATCAGTTTTTTATACAATAATCCGGGCTGCGATACAGCCCGGGACATCGTGGAACTTCGTGGATTTTCTAAAGGAAATGTCTCAAACGCGGTGGAATCTCTGATCCGCAAATCTCTGCTGAAGCGGGATCCGGACGCCAGGGACAGGCGCAGAATCCATCTGTCTCTTCTGCCCGCCGCCCGTTCAGTCACCGCGGAAATCGAAAAAGTACAGACACAATTCCGTGAAAAGATTTTCTCCGGCTTTTCGGAGGAAGAAGTGAAAACTATGAACGCATTCGCGGAGCGGATCCGCCTCAATACGCTTTCAGAGCAGAAAGAAGGGAAATAGGATGAATCAGAACAGAGATTTTCTCGGAACAGAACCTGTAGGCCGCCTTTTGCTGCGCCTGGCTCTTCCCACCGTAACCGCCCAGCTCATCAATATGCTCTACAACATTGTAGACCGGATCTATATCGGGCATATCCCCGAAATCGGCGCGGACGCTCTGACCGGGGTAGGGGTCTGCATGCCCCTGATCATGATCGTGTCCGCCTTTTCCGCCTTCGCGGGCTACGGCGGCGCCCCTAGGGCTTCTATTTTTATGGGAAAGCGCGACAAAGCTTCCGCGGAACAGACCCTGGGCAGCTGTTTTGTGCTTCAGATCCTGATCTCCGTTCTGCTGACGGCGGCTCTTCTGCTCTGGAACCGGGATTTTCTGCTGACTTTCGGAGCCAGCGAAAATACCGTCGGGTACGGTGTCAGATATATGAACATCTATTCTGCAGGCACCATTTTCGTCCAGCTTACTCTGGGAATGAACGCCTTTATCACTGCGCAGGGCTTTGCCTCCACCGGCATGTTCTCTGTGCTGATCGGCGCCGCGGCAAATATTATCCTGGATCCGATTTTCATTTTCGGCCTCCATATGGACGTAGCCGGGGCGGCCCTGGCCACGGTGATTTCCCAGGCTCTTTCCTGCGCATGGGTGCTGCTCTTTTTGTTTGGAAAAAAGACGCAGCTGAAAATCCGCCCCGGCAATCTCCGGCTCAGAAAAAAGGTAATTGTTCCCAGCCTTTCCCTGGGTCTGTCTGTTTTTATTATGCAGGCCAGCGAAAGCGTGATCTCTGTCTGCTTTAACTCCTCGCTTCTGAAATACGGCGGTGATACGGCAGTGGGCGCTATGACGATCCTGACCAGTGTCATGCAGTTTGCCATGCTGCCCCTCCAGGGTCTGGGGCAGGGCGCTCAGCCCATCATCAGCTACAATTACGGAGCCGGAGACAGCGGCCGAGTCAAATCCACCTTCCGTCTCCTTCTGAAGGCCAGTCTCTGCTATTCCTCTGTCCTCTGGCTGGTAATCATGATCTTCCCCGGGGGATTCGCGGCCATGTTCAGCAACTCCCCGGAACTGATCCGCTTCACTGCCCCGGCCCTCAGAGTCTACGCCGGCGTTTTGTTCCTGTTCGGGATCCAGACAGCCTGCCAGATGACCTTTACTTCCCTGGGAAATGCCCGGGCCTCGATCCTGGTGGCCGTAATGCGGAAATTTGTTCTCCTGATCCCATTGATCTATATTCTTCCCGCCATTTTCCGGGAAAATCCCACCATGGCTGTCTACGGGGCGGAGCCGGCGGCGGATCTTCTGGCCGTCACATTTACGGCAGTGCTGTTCCATTTCCAGTTCCGGAAATCGCTGAAAGAAATGGAGCCGCCGCGCCAATGATCAGAACATTTCCCGCGGCAGCTCCGCCAAGGTCCCGGGAACGGCCGGGACCTTTTTTCTCATCCGCCGGTATTTTATTTCTCCTTCAGCCTGATCCAGCGGAAATCATGGGCTTTTACCTGTATACGGCCTGTATCTGCGGGTTTTCCTGTCAGCATATCATTTCCCGCCGCCTCCGGATACACGGAAACTTCATGATCTTCCCAGGAAAAATTAAAAATTCCCGCCATGCGCTCTCCGCCGTTTTCCCGGATCACGCACATGATTTCTTTCACATGGGTATCATAAGTCCACACATCCGCCTCCGGATCAAAGACCTTTTCCCTCCGGCGGATCTTTTCCAAACGGTCAAGCCCATGGAAAATCCGTCCTTCCACACTTTTCTTATCTGTTCTTTTGCGGGCCAGGTCCCAGCGGAATGCTCCCCGGTGGATATATCTGGAATCCTGGCATTTATCCGGGTCTTCTTTATAGGAATAGTCATTGACCTGTCCGATCTCATCTCCGCTGTAGATCATGGGGATCCCGGACTGGGTCAGCATGTAGGCGTGGAGCATCAGATCCATGCGGACCGCGTGATCCATTTTTTCCTGATCCTGCTCAAATCCCGCGCTCTCCACCCCGCACATGGAGGCGGTGGTTCCGCAGAATCTGGCGTCCTGAGTGACCGGGTCATCGTTGTACAGTTCTCCCCGGCTCCAGCTTCCCGGGAATTTTCCGGTATAGTAATCATTGAGGAACCGCTTGTGGGCGACTTCGTCCATCCCCCGTTCCCGGAGAAAGTCAAAATCCAGTCCCCAGCCGATATCGTCATGGCAGCGGAGATAATTCAGGAAAGTGTACTCTTTCGGCAGCTGGCAGACAGTATCCAGCTGTTTTTTCAGAAGAGCCGTATCCTGCACTGCCAGAGTGTGCCAGATGGTGGCCATGGTCGTCACATTGTACAGCATGTGACATTCCGGTTTTTCCACCGTGCCGAAATACGGCGCTACCTTCTGAGGTTCCATCACCACCTCCCCCAGAAGGACAGTGGAAGGACAGACTACCTCGCCGATCATCCGCATCATCCGCACGATCGTGTGCACCTGCTTCAGATTCCGGCAGGGTGTGCCCAATTCTTTCCAAATATATGGAACCGCGTCAATCCGGATGATATCCATACCCAGATTGGAAAAAAACAGGAAATGATACATCATCTCGTTAAACACCCTGGGATTGGCGTAATTCAGATCCCACTGATACGGGTAAAAAGTGGTCATAACATAATATCCCATATCCGGCAGGTAGGTAAAGTTCCCCGGGGCTGTGGTGGGGAAAACCTGGGGAACGGTTTTTTCAAACTCCCTGGGGATCTGAGGATTGTCATAGAAGAAATACCGGCTCATATACTCTCCCTCGCCGGCCCTGGCTCTTCTGGCCCACTCATGATCCTCGGAGGTATGGTTCATCACAAAGTCCATGCAGACGTTCATGCCTTTTTCATGGCATTTTTTTGTCAGTTCCGCCAAATCCTCCATAGTCCCCAGATCTTTCCGGACAGTGCGGAAATCCGACACCGCGTAGCCTCCGTCTGATTTTCCCCTGGTCACGTCCAGAAAGGGCATGAGATGGACGCAGTTCACATTGCAGGACTGCAGGTAATCCAGCTTTTTTTCGACCCCCCGGATATTTCCTCCGAAATTGTCGATATAAAGCATCATGCCCAGCATATCCTTCTTTTTGAACCATCCGGGGTCTGCTTCTTTCTGCTTGTCCCTTTGTTTCAGGCTGCTGTCCCGCTCTTCATAAAACCGGTTCATTTGGCTGCAGAGTTCATAGAACATAGCATCGTTCCCGTAAAGTTCCATATAAAGCCAGCGGAGTTCATCGTGGTGACGGGCCAGCCGTCTGTCAAAGTCTGATTCTCTTTTCATTTTTTCCTCCTGTTTCATCTTTCATCCTCTTTCAGGACCAGATGAATCTGGTAAGCCAGGTAGTCCCCGCTCTCCAGCGGAAGGGGAATGCCCGCTTCCATCAGCGCGCTTCCGCTGAAGCATCTTCCTATGCCTGTATCCTCGTAAACAGCGCCGGGCTTCAGTCCTCTGAGACGGATGTAAACCGCTGTCATGTTCCCATGGTTCTGCAGGCGCACAATGTTGACCAGCGCTTCCTGCTGATCCTCCGACACAAACATCCATGCAGCCGCGTCGTCCTGCAGCGGATCTGTCAGCCGGTAGTATTCACCCTGCTGCACCAGCGGCGCGTATTTGTGGAAACATCTGATCTGCTCTCTGACCGTCTCTTTTTCTTCCTCCGTCAGTTTTCCAAGATCCAGTTCGTATCCGAAGGTTCCCGCCATCGCTACCACCCCCCGGGTTTTGAGGCTGGTGATCCTTCCCGTCTGATGATTCGGCACCGCCGAAACATGGGCCCCTACGGCGGAGGCCGGATACACAAAGGAGGTGCCGTACTGGATGGCGATCCGGTCTACCGCGTCAGTGTTGTCGCTGCACCAGATCTGAGGGGTATAGTAGAGCATGCCCGCGTCAAACCTTCCGCCTCCTCCGCTGCAGCCCTCGATGAGGATATCCGGATATCTGGCAATGAGTTTTTCCAGGAAATCATAGACGCCCAGAATATATTTGTGTAGCACGGTTCCCTGATCTGTGGCCTCCGGAGAATAAACATCAAACAGACTCCGGTTCATGTCCCACTTGATATACTCGATATTCGCGCTGTCCAGCACCCGGCAGATCTGCTCAAAAACCGCGTTCCTTACTTCTTCTCTGAAAAAATCCAGAACCAGCTGATTTCTGGCCCGCACCGGCTTTCTGCCCGGTATAGTCATGGCCCAGTCCGGATGGCTCCGGTACAGATCGCTGTCCTCGGAAACCATCTCCGGTTCGATCCAGAGACCGAATTTCAGTCCTTTCTCATTGATCTTCTCCGCCAGCTCGCCCAGCGTGCACCCCAGCTTTTCCTCGTTGACTCTCCAGTCACCCAGGCCGCTGTTGTCATCGTTTCTGCGGCCGAACCAGCCGTCATCCAGGACCACCATCTCGATCCCCAGATCTGCCGCCGCGTCCGCCAGCTCCAATATCGTCCGGCTGTTAAAATTAAAATAAGCGGCTTCCCAGCTGTTGACGAGAACGGGGCGCACCCGGTCTCTGTATTTTCCCCGGCAGAGATGCCTGCGGATACATTTATGGTAATTCCTGGACAATTGTCCCAGTCCCTGGCCGGAACAGGTGAGTATCACTTCCGGCGCTGTAAATTCCTCCCCCGGCAGCAGCGGATAATGGAACATTTCCCGGGACATTCCCAGGACTGCCCGGGTTTGGTTAAACTGATCTTTTTCCACCTCTCCCCGGAAATTTCCGCTGTATACAAAAACCATTCCATAGCAGGTTCCGTGGGTTTCGCAGGCGCTGTGTTCCGCCAGTATCATCACCGGATTGTACTGGTGGCTGGAGGCGCCCCGGCGGCTCTGGATCATATGAACTCCATGGGTGACGGGAACTCTCTGGGCATTGCGCTCCATGGCATGGCGTCCGTAAAAGGTCATAAGATCATAGTCTCCGTAAAGGAAATCCAGGGAAGCAGAGGAAACTTTTTCAATGCAGACCTCCTTTTCCCCCTCATTCTTTACGCGCACGCTGCGGGTAATGATATCGAGAGACGGAAGAACTCCGTACAGCAGCACTGCCCGCAGGCCGGTGACCTGATCCCGCAGATAAATCTCCAGAGTCTGGGCCTCGCCCGCGTCGGCGTATACCGCCGGGAGACCTTCCAGCGCATATTTCCCTTCTGAGATTTTGTATCCTTCATAGCGGAGATCACAGCTGTAGGCTCCGTTAGAATCCCGCACCGCCAGAGCGCTGCTGCGGTAATCCCCGGTTCCCATGCAGGGATATTCCTGAGGCAGCGCATCCATGGAATAGGTCCTGTCCGCGCCTACATCGTTGGGATTCCCCGAAAAGCCCCGGTCCGCGAAGGTAAGGATATAGTCCATTTCACCTGCCGCTTTCGGTCCGTAATACAGATGCAGGAGAAAACCGTATGTGTCCGCCTGGAACTGATAGGTCGTGTTCTCCGTCTGAATGGTAAAAATTTTTTTGTCGCTGTTAAAGGTAATTGCCATAAATGCTTCCTCCCTGTCCGTATATTTGTCTCATTGCTCTGAGAGAAGGCACAGATAAAGCCCCGCCTTATCTCTAAGGCGGGGCTTGTCCGTTCAGCGGTCACGCGTACACGGCCATTTTGCCCTGCCGCCCGTTCTCAGAATTATTTTACAGCTCCATTTACTACGCCGTTCATAATCTGTTTCTGGCAGACCACATAGAAGATTACAATCGGAAGCAGTGCCAGCAGATAAGAGGCAAAGGCCAGATTGTAGTTTGTTCCGAACTGAGTCTGGAAATTCAGCTGTGCCAGGGGCAGTGTGTTCTGCCCGGTGCCTGCCATAATGATCAGCGGCGTCATCACATCGTTCCACACAGCAAGAGCTGTGATAATGGCTACTGTGGCATGCATGGGTTTCATGATGGGGAAGATCACGCTCCAGTAGGTGCGCCAGGTGCTGGCGCCGTCTACCCGGGCGGCTTCCTCCAGTGCTACGGGGATGTTTACCAGATACCCCGAATACAGCAGCACATTCATCGGCATATAGAATACCACATACAAAATGATTACGCCAGCCCAGTTTGCAAGTCCCATTTCCGCGGTCTGCTTTGCCAGAGGCATCATCAGAATAGCAAAGGGAACAAACATACCGCTTACCACAAACAGGTAAACGAATTTATAAAATTTGCTGTGCGCGCGGTTTCTTCCGATGGCGTATCCCATCAGAGAGTGGATCAGCAGGCACAGTACAACAGTAACAACGGTGATCATCAGGCTGTTGGCCAGAGAGCGCCAAAAATCGGTAACCTCCATGGCCTGAGCGAAATTGGAGAAACTCCAGTTCTTCGGCAGAGACAGGATGCCGGAAATACTGTTTGTCATCTCATCCTGCTGCTTAAACGCGATCACGATGGCCATATACAGCGGGAAAATGATGGTGCTGAGTCCCAGGATCAGCAGAATCATTACCGGCGTATTTGTTTTATTCACACCTTTTCTCTTCATTATAACTGCTCCTCCTTCTTGCTGGATGCGGACATCTGTGCCGCGGAGATCGCCACGATCACGATAAAGAAGATTACCGCGTTGGCGCTCTGGAATCCGAACTGTCCGCCGGAAACACCGTTATTGTAGATCAGATACGAAATCGACTCCGTACTCTGGGAAGGACCGCCCTGGGTCATGGACATGATCTGATCGAATACCATCAGGAAGTTCTTCACGCAGAGCACCATATTGATGGTGAAGAAGGGCATGATCAGCGGGAAGGTCAGATGGCGGAATTTCTTCCATCCTGTGGCCCCGTCCAGAGCGCCGGCTTCATACACATCCTCCGGCACAGTCTGCAGTCCGGAAATATAGATGATGGTATTCATGGCTATGGCCTGCCAGGCGCAGACGATCACAATGGCAATCCAGGCCAGATTCACATTGGACAGCATGCTTCCGCTGAGAGTCTTGCTGCCGATAGCCTGTCCGAAAGCGGGAAGGATATAGGTGAACAGGTAGCGGAAAATGTAGCCGACTACCAGCGCTCCCAGCACATTGGGGATGAAATACATGCCTCTGAAAAAGCCTTTGGCCCGGATCTTGCTGTTGAGGCCCAGAGCAAGGATCAGGGCGATCACGTTGGTGACGATGGTGGCCACGATGGCCAGCTTGAAGGTAAACAGATAGGAGCCGCCTACCCGGGAATCCTGGAACAGATCGATATAGTTCTGGAATCCCAGCCAGTCATAGCTTCCGAATCCTTTAAAGTTTGTAAAGCTGTAGATCACGCCTCGGATCAGCGGTACTGTATTGAACACAATGAACAGTGCCAGGATCGGCAGTGTGATCAGCAAAAATGTACGTTTTCTGTCGTTTTTCATTTTTCCCCTCTCCTTTCCTACTCAGCGCTGCCGCCGTGCTCCGCCGCGTATTCCTCTGTGGTTCTGATAATGTCCCGGTTATAGCGGGGCCACTCTCTGTCGAATCTTTCCAGGAAGGCGTCCACATCTTTGTTCTGCACAAAGGTCTGCAGCTGGCCGTCCACCGCCATCTCTGAGGGATAATAATGATCCTGATAATCCGTCATGTTCCCCGAATCAATATATTCGCGCATGCCGTCCAGCTGGGACGCCAGTTCAAAATCGCCTTCCTTGCAGGGGATCGCGTTCTGATCTGTGATATACTGCTGGACTCTCTCATCATCCAGCAGGAAATCCAGCACCTCGTAGGCAGCCTCCTTGTTGGGGCAGGCCGCTGTGACGCAGAACTGCAGGTCAATGCCGGAATTCAGCGTATTGCCGTCGGCGTCATCGCTTCCGGGCATAACGAAGGAATCGATATTCATCTCCGGATTTACCGAAAGGATCTGGGGCACTGCATAGCTTCCGATGGGATACATGGCCGCCTCGCCGCGGGCAAAGGCTGTACAGGCGTCATTGTAGCTGTAGGCCACCGGATCATCCGGGCCGTAATCGATCAGCTGAATGTATTTTTCCGCGGCCTCTCTGTACTCTTTTGTAAATGTAGTTTCTCCCCGGTTCACCTGCTTGCAGACATCAGACGGAGCCAGATCCACTGCCAGAGCATTCCAGGGGGCCAGACAGGTCCATTTATCCAGAAAGCCGAATTCAAACGGAAGGATGCCCTCGGACTGGATCTCTTCACACAGGCTGATCAGTTTCTCCCAGGTAGTGGGGATTTCCCAGCCGTGTTCCTCAAACATGTCCCTGTTGTAAAGGATTCCGGCGGCGTTGGCCGCATAGGGAACACCGTAAACGCCCTCCGTGGGAACAATCTCCAGTGCTTCTCCGATATCCAGATACGACTGTTTGATATTCTGCAGTCCCGGATAGTCAGACACGTCCGCAAGGATCTCCGCGTCTATGTAGTAGGAATAGTTGATGTCGCCTCCAATCCCGATGATATCCGGATAATCCTCCCGAATAAACCGGGTTCTCAGAATGGTGGACGCGTCATTGGGCGAATCAATGGTCAGCACAATATCGTCATGCGTCGCATTGAATTCTTCTTCCAGCGCGTCAAAATAATCGGTGGCTTCCTGTTTGTAGTTCACGATCTCAATGTGGATTTTGCCATCATTTGGCTCGCCGCAGCCGGAAAGCGCTGCCGCGCTGCCCATGGACGCCGCCAGAAGTACACTGAGGTATTTTGTCCCCTTCCTTCTCATTTTTTTAGCTCCTTTCTTGAATTTTTATTTTCTTTTCATATATTTTTCATTTTATCATATCATTTTGCCGTCTTGAATACCTGCGTTTTTCTTATTTTATACCTTAATGCCGCTTTTTCGCTTATATGTTGATTTCATACAGCATTTTGGTATATAATAAAAACCACTGAGAGGAGTCGTTATGAGCAACGTTCTATATTCTATTTTTCCCAGTGAAAATTTTATAGATTTAAGTCTTTATCAGTACGGATGGGAGCAGTGTGATCCCTCCCATTCTTTTGGCCCCGCTGCCCGGAATCACTATCTTTTTCACTACGTACTCTCCGGTACGGGCATGCTTGCCGCTGAAAATTCTCAGAAGAAGGTAATTGAGTACCATATCAAAAGCGGCCAGGGCTTTATGATCTTTCCCCATCAGATCTGTACATATGTGGCTGACAGCCAGCTTCCCTGGGAATATACCTGGCTGGAATTTGACGGCCTGAAAGTAAAGGAACTTCTGGAGGCAGCGGGATTTTCCCTTAACTCTCCTGTCTTCCGCCCCCGCCACAAGGATCTCGCTCTTCAGATGTCGGAGGAAATGCTGTATATTGTCCGGAATTCCAAGGAATCTTCCTTCCATCAGATCGGACATCTGTACCTTTTTCTGGATTATCTGTCCCGCTCCAATAATTCCGTGCTGATGGGGCAGGGAAGCCGCATGAGGGATTTCTATATCCGGGAAGCGCTGACATTTATTGAGCAGAATTTCCAAAACGATATATCCGTAGAAGATATCGCTGCGTTCTGCGGGCTGAACCGCAGTTATTTCGGAAAAATCTTCCGGGATACTGTAGGAAAATCTCCCCAGGAATTTCTGATCTCCTACCGGATGTCCAAGGCCGGGGAGCTTTTGAAGCTTACCTCCCTTTCTGTGGCGGATGTGGGAAACGCAGTGGGCTATCCCAATCAGCTTCACTTTTCCAGAGCCTTCAAAAAAACCTACGGGGTTTCCCCCAGGACCTGGAGATACGAACAGCAGGGCAAAGCGCGGTGACTGCTTTGTCCTGCTGTTTTATTTGTTCCCCTTATGCTTTTAAAATATACAGTCTTGAATCAAAATCCCGGTTCTGTCCGCTGCCCGCCGGCATTTCTCCTGCTGTTCCGTCCGTAGTCACAAGCCCCAGGTTCATAAGTTCATCCCCATAATACTTTCTGCCGCCTATCTCATACTCCATATCCGGGTCAAGACCTGCCAGCTTCAGCCTGGAATAGGGAGCGTTTACCTGGCTCAGCACTCTGTACCATCCCACAATCGCTGTTTTTTTATCCCGGCTGACGCTCATCCAGGCAGTGACATTTCCCTCAAACGGACTGCTGAGCCGATAAAATGTGCCGAACTGAAAAAGCTCCCGGTACTCTTTCATAAACGCGATCTGCTGTTTTACTTCTTCCTGTTCTTTTTCTGACAGACGGTTCAGATCCAGTTCATAGCCGAACGTGCCAAAGTATGCCACGTTTGCCCGGGTATCCAGTGGCGTGATCCGGCCCAGCTGGTGATTCGGCACCGCGGACACATGGCTGCCCATGCTGCTGACCGGGTAGCAGTAAGAAGTTCCGTACTGGATCTTCAGCCGTTCCGCCGCGTCTGTATCATCGCTGGTCCAGGCCTGGGGAGCGCAATAGAGCATTCCCGGATCAAAGCGCGCGCCTCCGCTGGCGCAGGATTCAAAGAGCACCTCAGGAAAACGCCGGATCAGACGGTCATACAGATCATAAACACCTAAAATATACCGGTGGAATACTTCCCCCTGCCTGTCCGCCGGCAGACCGGCGCTGAAGCACCCGGTAATGCTCCGGTTCATATCCCATTTAATATAAGAAATTTCCGCCTCCGAAAGAACCTCCTCCATCATCTGAAAGATGCGGTCCACCACTTCTTTTCTGGAAAAGTCCAGCACGTACTGAAACCTCCCGTGGCAGACGGGCCGGCAGGGTGTCCTGAGGATCCAGTCCGGATGTTCCCGGTAAAGATCCGAATCTTTATTGACCATCTCCGGTTCAAACCACAGTCCGAATTTCATTCCCAGCTCTTTGATCTTCCGGGACAGGCCGGCGATTCCCTCCGGCAGCTTTTGCAGGTTTGCCCTCCAGTCTCCCAGCCCCGCGTGCTCGCTGTTTCGGCCGCCGAACCAGCCGTCATCCAGGACAAACAGCTCCGCCCCCAGATCTCTGGCCTTTTCCGCGATTCTTAAGATCTCGTCCTGGGTAAAATCCATATAGGTGGCTTCCCAGTTGTTGATCAGCACCGGCCTTGTCCTGTCCCTCCAGTAGCCTCTCGCCAGGCGTCTCTGATACAGCCGGTGGAAGGACTGGCTCAGAGCGTTGAGTCCCTGATCCGTATAGATCACCACCGCTTCCGGCGTCTGAAAACTCTCTCCCGGTTCCAGTTTCCAGTCAAAGCAGTCCGGATGGATCCCCAAAAGCATCCGGACCGTATCCCGGGTGTCTACCTCTGCCTGGGCAAGAAAATTTCCGCTGTAGACCAGGCTGAAGCCCATAGCTTCTCCCTGAAACTCATCGGCGGAAGGCCTCTTCAGGATCACGAACGGATTATGCTCGTGAGAGGAATGTCCCCGCATGCTTCCCACGGACTGGATCCCCTCCTCCAGCCGTCTGAGCCTGGGGAAGCGCTCCCTGGCCCAGGCTCCTGAAAACTGGATCCAGTCATACCGGCTGTCCGGCAGATCCAGACACAGGCTCATAGCTCTGGTAAGATGCAGAGCCTGATTTCCCTCATTGACAAATCTGGCGCTCCGGGCCAGAACGCCCCCTTCCGCGAAGATCGTGTAAAGCAGTTCCAGGGTCAGCCCTGTCACCGGATCTTTCAGCTCCAGGGTCAGCGTCCTCGCCTCCTCCTCCGATTCCGCGTAGGTAGCGGGAAGGCCTTCCAGCTTCGGCTTTCCCCCGGTGATCTTATATCCGGCGTAGCGGAAATCAGAAATCCGGCTTCCGTTTTCCTGAAGGACTTCCACAGCGGGACTCCTGTAGTCTGAAGTTCCGTATACCGCGTATTCCTGCTTCAGATGCTCCATGGAGAACGCCTTATTGTCCTCAAACACACAGGAGGCCATCGGGCGCGCCATGATCTCCAGAAGATAAGAAAAATCCTCTTTGTGGTGGATCTTTTTTCCAAAATACAGCTGGCCCATCTGGCCGTTTTTCAGAACGGTCATAATATAGCTGATCTTGTCATTGTACAGATGAAACGTAAGCGTTTTTTCATTCACTTTAATATTCATTGATCTGTCCTCTCTCCTTTCGCACAGCTTCTGCTCCGGCCCGGGTCCGGATAATCAAATCCATCTTACCTGCCTCCGGGGGGATTGTCCAGCCCCAACCGCTGTTCTGCCGCTTTTCTGGATACTTTGTACACATTTCCTCCGAATTTTCAGTTACTGCTGACATTGCCGTTTTTTCCCCAGCTGATATACTGTAACCATATCTTTTAAACGGGAGGGTTTTAAGAATGGCAAGTTTATCGCTGGAACATATTGAAAAAAAATATCCCAACGGCTTTCATGCCGTTAAGGATTTTAACCTGGAAATCAAGGATAAAGAATTTATCATCTTCGTAGGTCCTTCCGGATGCGGAAAATCTACGACCCTGCGGATGGTAGCCGGCCTGGAAGATATCTCTTCCGGCACCCTGAAGATCGACGGAAAGGTTGTCAACGATGTGGAGCCTAAAGACCGGGATATCGCCATGGTTTTTCAGAATTACGCTCTGTATCCTCACATGACAGTCTATGACAACATGGCATTTGCCCTGAAACTCCGGAAAATGCCCAAGGACGAGATCGACAAAAAAGTCCGGGAAGCTGCCAGGATCCTGGATCTGGACAAGCTGCTGGACAGAAAGCCCAAAGCGCTCTCCGGCGGCCAGAGACAGCGTGTCGCTATGGGCCGGGCCATTGTCCGCAATCCCAAGGTCTTCCTGATGGATGAGCCTTTGTCCAATCTGGACGCCAAGCTGAGAGTCCAGATGCGCATTGAGATTTCAAAGATCCACAAAAATCTGGGAGCCACGATCATTTATGTGACCCATGACCAGACCGAAGCTATGACGCTGGGCACCCGGATCGTTGTAATGAAGGACGGCGTTGTCCAGCAGGTGGATACACCCCAGAATCTTTACAATAAACCCTGCAATCTTTTTGTGGCCGGCTTTATCGGTTCCCCGCAGATGAACTTTATCGATGCCCAGGTAGAAAAGGCCGGCAGCGATCTGGTGCTGAAGGTGGGAGAATATACTCTGAAAGTGCCGCCTACCAAAAAAGCCGCCCTGGAGGAGGGCGGATATGTAGGAAAGACTGTGGTTTTAGGCATCCGGCCGGAAGACCTGCATGATGAGGAAGTGTATATCAACAACGCCAAAGACGCGGTGATCCATTCTTCCATTAAAGTTTATGAGCTTCTGGGCGCAGAGGTGTTCCTGTATTTTGACGTAAACGGCACCCAGATGACTGCCCGGGTAAATCCCCGGACAACCCTCCGCACCGGCGACAAAGCAGTGTTCGCGCTGGATATGGAGAAGATCCATCTTTTCGACAAAGAAACTGAGTTGACGATTGTCAACTAAAGTAATAGAATAAAAACTGGCACAGAATAAAAAGGCTGTATCCTGTTGTTTACAGCCTTTTTGTTTGTTTTAAGTTTTTGATCCGAGGTATTTATCCATGGACTACGACGAAAGTATACAGAGAGCGCTGGCAGAACTGAAGCAGGCCACAGGCCTTTCACTGGAGGTCCGGAGAGATTCCGGCTGTGAAAAGTCCCGGATCCTGGAACAGCTGCGGCTTCTGAACGGGGCTTACCGGGAAAAATATAATAAAATCCACTTTCTCCAAAGCCTGCTGGCCGGAGGCATTCCCTCCTACAGCATTCAGGAACGGGCCCGGGGCTTTCATATCGACCCGGAGGAAAGCAGGATCCTCTATCTGGTAGAATCCGGAGGGACACCGGACAATATGCTCCGGGAAATCCTGCGGGAGCTGTTTCCCTCTCAGGCGGACACATACCTGATCCCTGTTTCCGAAAGCCTGACGGCGGTTTTGTGTTCCTGCGCTTCCGTCTTCCGGGACCGGCCCGGCTCTTCGGCGGCTATGTCCTTTGCCCGGACGATCGTGGACACGCTGAACGCCGAGGCTTTTACGCGGATCCGGGTTTCCTACAGCAAAAAGCTGACATCCCTGACGGAACTTCCTTCCGCTTTTCAGGAGGCAAGCCTGGCTCTTAAAGTGGGAACTCTGTTTCGTTCTGAACAGACAGTTTTTCCCTGGGACCATCTGGGAGTCGGACGGCTGATCTACCGGCTGCCCTTCGATCTGTGCGAAGATTTCCTTCATGAAATCTTTGGCAGTGATATTCCCGCAAAGCTGGATGAGGAAACCTCTGTGACCGCCTCCCAGTTCTTTCAGAACAACCTGAACATAGCGGAAACCTCCCGGCAGCTTCATGTGCACCGCAACACTCTGATTTACCGGCTGGAGCAGATCCAGCACCGGACCGGCCTGGATCTCCGCCGTTTTGAAGATGCCGCCACCTTTAAAATCGCCGCCATGGTAATTAATTATCTTCGTACAGAAAGGAAGCTACACCCATGAATGATGCCCTTTATGAACAGCTTGTATCAAGAAAACCCAGCCCTCTGGTTCCGGTGATGAAGGTGCTGCTGATCTGCCTGATGGCCGCCGGCCTGGTGCTGGCTCTGTTTTTTGTCGGTTTTTTCCCTGCCCTGGCGGTAATCGCGCTGGCTTTTCTTCTTTACTATTTTGTATTTCCGCTGCTGTCTGTGGAATATGAATATACTTTTCTGAATTACGATGTGGACATCGACGCCATCTACAATAAATCCCGGCGGAAAAAGAAGCTTTCCTTCGACCTGCGGACGGCTGAACAGATCGCTCCGGCATCTTCTGTATCTCCGGCCCTGCGCCGTTCTTCCAAAGTCCTGGACTTTACGTCTCACGAACATCCGGACCGGGTCTATTCTGTTCTCATCGGCAACGGCCGTTCTCAAATGAATGTACTGATGGAACTGGATGATAAAAGTCTGAGCCATTTCACACAATGGGCCGGAAATAAAATGCAGAGAGCTTAAACTCTCTGCATTTTATTTCCGGTGTTTTTTAAATTGAATCATCTCTGCGGATGTATTCCGGATGTCCCGGATCCGCGATCACTTCTTTTACATGAGAAATACGGGCGTGTTTGTCCACTACCAGATTGTCCAGATGCACATCTTCTCCGATGGTAACCTCCGGCAGAATCACGCTGTTGCGGATCACCGCTCCTTTCTTGATCACGCAGCCTCTTCCGATCACGGAATTCTCGATACTGCCCTCGATCAGACAGCCGTTGGATACAACTGAATTTTTCACGCATGCCCCCTCAAAATACTGAGTCGGGCAGGAATCATTGGTCCTTGTATAGATCGGCCATTCCGGATCAAACAGGCTCAGCGCCGTCTTAAAATCGATCAGGGATATATTCGCATCGTAGTAGCTCTTAAAGTCCGTGATAGCCGCGAAATATCCCCGGTGGGATACTCCTCTTACGTCCAGTTCCTGGCAGGACAGGCTGACAATATCGGAAAGGCTGTACATGGAAGATGTCTTGTGGGCTTTATGGACCAGTTCGATAAACAGTTCTTTTTTCATCACGTAGGTGTCCATAAAAATAGAACGGCTCTTGGCTGTGCCCCGGTTCATTTCCAGAGAGAGGACGCCCTTCTGTTTGTTAAGATCCACGGTATTGCAGTTGAGGAAATGCTCTTTCGCATCCTCCGTGGAGTGGTACAGCAGGGTAATGTCCGCTCCGGATTCAATGTGGGTCTGCAGCAGCGCGTTAAAGTCCTGGGTGTAGACCATATAGCTGGGCACGATCACCACATAGGGACATTTTACGTTTTCAATGCACTCCATATTTTCCAGGAAGGCGGCAATATCATTGTTGTAGATATCATGATCGACTCCGTTTTCCGAAAACAGGATGTGCAGGCGCCCGCGCTTGGAGTTAATATTATAATGGCGTCCGGTGCCCAGATGCTCGATCAGGGACCGGGGCTTTCTGCGGACATACACCTGGATCTGATCGATGCCGCTGTTGCTCAGATTGGAAATGGGGAAGTCCACCGTGCGGTATCTTCCCAGAAAAGAGAAAGCTCCTGAAGGGCGGTAATCCTGCATTCCCTCTACCCAGAACTGCCTTCCCCCGAAGTTTACAATGCCAAATGCCTTAGCCATATCACTCAACCCCCTTTACACGCTTTGCGACCAATTCGATATGCTCGCTGTCCGCACTGCCGACTACAGCGTCTTTTCCGATCTTTACATTGTCGGCTACCAGCGCTCTCTGAACAACCGCGCCCTCTTCTACTTCTACGCCGTTCATCAGAACACTGTCAATAATCTTTGCGCCGGCCCCGACTTTTACTCCGGTAAAAAGCACGGATTTCTGTACGGTTCCGTCGATCACACAGCCCTGATTGATAAAGGCCTGGTCGATCTGGGCATTGGGACCTATGTACTGGGGAAGAGTGGTGGCGTCCTCTGTATAAATTTTCCAGGAGGAATCGTTGAGATCCAGTTCGTTATTTTTTCCGATCAGGTCCATATTGGCCTCCCACAGGGAGTCAACAGTCCCCACATCCTTCCAGTAGCCTTTGAACTTGAAGGCATACAGTTTTTTGCCGTCATTAAGGAGGGCAGGAATAATGTCCTTGCCGAAATCATGATTGGAATCCGGATCCTTCATGTCCGCGGTCAGCATCTTTCTGAGGAGTTTCCAATCGAAAATGTAAATTCCCATGGACGCCAGATTGCTCTTGGGCTCCGCAGGCTTTTCCTCAAATTCTACGATCCTGCCTGTCTCATCGGTATTCATGATTCCGAAGCGGCTGGCTTCCTTGTAGGGAACCTCAATCACGGCGATGGTGGCATCGGCTCCGCAGGCCTTGTGGTACTCCAGCATCTTGGCATAATTCATCTTGTAAATGTGGTCTCCGGAAAGGATCAGCAGATATTCCGGAGAAAAAGAATCTACAAAATCAATATTCTGGGAAATCGCATCCGCAGTACCGCGGTATACGTTCAGATCTACATCCGCTTTTTCTCGAGGCGGCAAAACATACACGCCGCTTTCCTTGGCATCCAGTCCCCAGCGCCTTCCCGCCGCCACATAGCTGTTCAGCTGGATAGACTCGTACTGGGTCAGAACCCCTACTACATCGATCCCGCTGTTGGCGCAGTTACTGATCGGAAAGTCAATGATCTTGTACTTGCCGCCATAGGAAACAGCCGGTTTGGCAACTTTGTTGGTCAGCTCGTGAAGCCTGGACCCGCGTCCGCCGGCCAGTATCATGGCTAACATATTATTATGCTTCATAATATAAGCCCTCCTCTTTCATTATGGCTCTATTATATAATTACCGGCCGTCAATTTCCACAATTATTTTGTAAAAATTTCAAAAATCTTGTGAAATTACAAGTATTATCCCTGTCTGCTCTGTATTTCTTTGCACTTTTAGTATTTTTAATATCACGGCAGCGTTTCCAGGTACTTCCTGTCTGTCCAGTACCGGACGTTTCCTGGACAGACAGCGCCATGATGCTTTCCCTATGCCGTTTTCATGCACAGGTCTGGATTATTTTTTAGTCGTGCCAGTCCTCATGCCATTTGATAAATTCGCCGGTTTCCCCGTTGATCTCAAATTCATATTCCATTCCGTTATAATGTACTTCCCCTTCGTACTGGAGGAATCCGTCATCCCATTCCAATTCCATCTCAATATTCCGGTCGGACGCGCCCGGCACCCGGTCTAAAACCATTTTTTTGGCTTCTTCAAAACTAACTGCAGGCTCCCCCGAGGCCCCGGTATTTCCTGAAGTTCCATTATAATATCCCCGGCTGCTGTCCTGCTCCGCCTTCAGTACCGCGCCGTCGGAAGCCTGGATTTCATAGTCATACTCTACTCCCTGGCTGGCAAAGTCGATTTCGTAGAAGATAAAGCCGTCGTCCCGGTCCAGATGGGCCCTCAAATATGAGGTATCAGCCTCCGCAACTCCTGCGTCCGCCAGGGCAATAGCAATGGCCTGTTCCTCTCCGATATCTGAGCCCTGTGAAGCATTTTTTCTTCCGTCATTGGAATTCCGGGAAACTGCTTCGGGTTCCTGGGAAGTCTTCTGAATGCTTTGGGTATTCTGATTTTCCTGAACCGCCGCAGCGCTCTGAGACACCTGGTCTCTTGCCAGCGCCCGGGCGCCTTCAGAACCGCATCCTGCCAGCAAACCAATGGATACAATAGCAATCGCTGATAAAAATAATTTTTTCATATTCATTTCCTCCTAACCTTCTTTTTATTTAAAATGGTTTCCGTTTCTGTCTGTTCCCTGTTTTGATGATATGAGTATAATATGGCAAGATTAAGAGAAAATTAAAATCGGAGACGAATTTTATTTTTTCCGCGGTTCTTTCATCCCTTCCGGCCCTGTTTTCCGGTAATTTCTCGGTGAGGTGCGGAAGTGCTCCCGGAAAACCCGGTTAAAGGTCCGCATACTGGTAAAGCCCGCGTCCATTGCCGCCTCTGTTATGGATTCTTTTGAATTCTCCAGCAAATTCACTGCTGTATTCAGACGAAGTTCGTTTATGTATTGATTAAAATTTGTGTGAAAAGTTTTAGAAAAGACCCGGGACAGGGCAAAGGGACTGTATCCCAGATCCTGCGCCATTTTTGTAAGGGACAAGTCTTCTTCTCTGAAGCGGCCGGCTATATAAGCCACTGTATCATAGATGATATCATGCCCCGGGCGCTCTTCTTTTTTCCCCAATGTCAGATAAGGAAAAACCCGGGCCAGGATAATCTGCGTAAAGGCCCGGCATAGATCCTGCTGCTCTTTTTCTTCATTCGCCGCCTCCATCAGCCGATTTAGGGCATAGGGAATATCCGGATGGACATCAGCGGCGGAAATGACTGGAGAAACAGGCTGCCAGCCCAGAAGTTTCTCGGACCAGTTTCCCAGAAAAGAAGGGGGCGCCAGAAAATAAAAAGCGCGGGACTCCTCCCGGTCAAATACCTGGTAATGGTGGATCACATTTGGAAAAACAATCCCGAAATCTCCGGGCTCCATATGCCGCAAAGTTTCGCCGGTACCTAATTCCAGAGTACCTCTGGTCACGTAAATGCACTCTATCGACTTATGGATATGGGGCGGATAATGGACAGACTGCTTCTCGTATATTTCCATCCTGTCTTCCTTCAGTTCATAAAAAAAATGCATATCGGCCTCCTGCAAGATTTGGCTGGTTAATCTTTCCTTTTGACAAGAATTATAGTCCAGACAACATTATAATACAATGGAAATCTAAAAGGAGGTGCCAGATATGATTAAAAGATTCAGTGCTTTTTTAAGAGATTCTTTTGAGACATATATGCGGCTTTACACAAGAGATCTCTTCTAAACAGCCAGGCAGGATAAAAACTATGAAACACGAACAGACAGACAGGCACCTGCATAAGGCATAAAATATGCCGCAAAATGCAGGTGCCTGTCTTTTTTAAATCCGGATATCTTCCGAAATCAATAATTTTTTTCTCTGTTCTTTGCCAGTCCCCATATGCCGGCAGCTATTCCCAGACCCGCGGCTGCCAGCAGCACAATCCACTGTGAAATACTGCTGCAGTCCCAAGTAGCTGCTGCCTCCAGTTTTCCTTCAGAAACCGCTGACGTGCTGTCTCCCGGCTTAACTGTAAGTTCCGGTTTTTCAGGTTTTGACGGGATACCCTGATAATCCGGATCTTTTTCTCCGCAAATCTGACATTTCCCATCTTTATAGGAATGTCCGGCAGCAGGAATTTCTACCGTCTGCACATCTGTGTATGTCTCCTC
>ERZ1643246.1229-NODE-1229-length-28487-cov-8.763400_pt1 | contig 28487 bp, 25 predicted proteins | sample MGYA00579265_ERZ1643246 | MGnify/ENA primary metagenome ERZ1643246 (study PRJEB29033, sample SAMEA4952261) | chicken gut metagenome | biome: Broiler Chicken; feature: Gastrointestinal Tract; material: Caecum | place: Ireland | collected 2018 | study: Broiler...
GCCAGCATTCTTGCAGAGCAGGCAGACGGCATCCTGTATGTGATCCGCTACGATCAGGTACAGAAACGCCGGATCCTGGACAGCATTTCCGGACTAGAAGACAGCAAAGCACCGCTTCTTGGCTATGTCTTCAACGGCGTTCCGGTTCACCGGGGCGGCTATGGCTACTACGGCTATGGACGCTACGGCTACGGATATTATGGGTACGGCTCCTATGGGTATGGAGAACGAAAGAACCGGGAGCATGTCCGGACAGAAGAGCGGAGCCGGAACAGGAGAGAAAACGATGATTGATCTGCATGCCCATCTGCTTCCAGGACTGGACGATGGAGCCCGGTCCTGGGAGGAAGCCGTGGAAATGGCACAGACAGCGGCAGAATCCGGCATCGAAATGGCGGCAGCAACCTGCCACGCCAACCTGCCCGGCAGAGTCACAGCCGGACTTGCAAGGGAATACCGAAGCCGTCTGGAAAAGCTGAAGGATCTGCTGAAGGAATACCGGATCCCGCTGGAATTGATGGAAGGAATGGAGATCATGGATGGTCCGGATCTCATCCGGAAACTGAAACGGGAAGAACTCCTCACCATCAACCACAGCCGCTATGTACTGGTGGAAACACGATTAGATGCTCCCGCATGGCAGATCTACCGCATGCTGGACCATCTGCTGGAAGCGGAGTACCTGCCGATTCTGGCACACCCGGAACGGTACCGCTGTGTGCAGCGGATCCCGGCCCATACAAGAGAGTGGGAAGATATGGGGGCGGTACTGCAGATCGATAAAGGAAGTGTCTTCGGACGGTTTGGGGAAGCCGCCATGGACACGGCAGGCTATATGTTGAGCCGGGGCCTGGCCCATCTGGCTGCTTCTGACGCACATCGCGCAGATATGCGTACGATGCGTCTGACACCACTTCGAGATCTGCTGGCATCCCGTTACGGCAGCGAATGCCCGGAGCTCCTTTTGAGAGAAAATCCGGGTCGGGTGCTTTCCGGAGAGCCCATTCTCCGGTTTTGAAAGACTGTCAGGCCTTTACGGATGGCGGCGGGAAAATTGTAGAACATCACACAGGAGAAAGATGGAATCATGTATAAGAAAAGTGCAAAAGGCTGGTTCAAACATAGCGACTTTATCCTGCTGGATCTGATCTGCCTGCAGGTGGCATTTATCCTTGCCTACCTGATCCGGCATAAGACAGGCAGCCCGTATGAATCGCAGTTATATCTGAATATGGCAATCTTTCTGGAACTGGCAGACGTAGTAGTGATGTTCTTCTTTGAAACCTTTAAAAATGTATTAAAACGAGGGTATTACCTGGAGTTTGCCATAACCCTGAAACATGTGGTACTGGTACTACTGTTTGCCAGTTTGTACCTGTTTACCATTCAGGAAGCAGCGAATTATTCCAGAATCGTATTGTATCTGACCGGCATCATCTATCTGGTACTTACCTATGTAGTACGGATCTTTTGGAAGCGGATGCTTCGAAAGAAGATGCGGGCCGGAGGCGACCGGTCCCTTCTGATCGTGACTACGGACCGGGCGGCGCTGGATGTGGTGCTGAATATTAAAAAGAATAATTATGAAATGTACAACCTGGCGGGACTGGTCATTGTCGACCGGGACATCGTAGGAGAAGACATAGGAGGAGTTCCGGTGGTGGCAAATCTGGACACGGCTCCGGAGTATGTGTGCCGGGCCTGGATTGATGAAGTGCTTTTGATTCCGGGAGACGATGAAACACTTCCGCAAAGCCTGGTGGACAAGCTGGTGGAAACCGGAGTGACGGTACATTTCAATATTTCTCAGGCATCCAATCAGATGGGGAAGAAACCACTGGTGGAGAAGATTGGGAACTATCTGGTGCTGACCACCAGCATCAATTACACAACAGACAAGCAGGCATTCCTGAAACGGTGCCTGGATATTGCAGGCGGACTAGTAGGCTGTATTCTGACAGGGATCCTCTTTATCTTTATCGCGCCGGCCATCTATATCCAGTCGCCGGGACCGATCTTTTTCTCACAGGTAAGGGTGGGAAAAAACGGAAAGAAATTTAAAATGTACAAGTTCCGGAGCATGTATCTGGATGCGGAGGAACGGAAACAGGAACTGATGAAGGAGAACCGGGTGAAGGACGGTATGATGTTCAAGCTGGACTTTGACGCCCGTGTCATTGGAAACAAGATCCTGCCGGACGGTAGGAAGAAGACCGGGATCGGACATCTGATCCGGGTGACATCGATGGATGAATTTCCACAGTTTTTCAACGTATTGAAGGGCGATATGTCCCTGGTGGGGACCAGGCCGCCGACGCTGGATGAGTGGGAAAAATATGAACTGCACCACCGGGCAAGGCTTGCCATTAAGCCGGGGATCACCGGCATGTGGCAGGTGAGCGGTCGGAGTGAGATCACGGACTTTGAAGAAGTGGTCCGGCTGGATACGGAATATATCACCGACTGGAGTGTGGGGATGGACTTCCGGATTCTGTTGAAGACGGTACTTGCGGTGGTGAAAAAAGAAGGATCGATGTGATGGGAGAGAAACGACAACAAAGATTGCGCATTGCTTTTCTTGGTATGAAGTGTATGCCGGCCCTGGGACAGGGCGGCGTGGAAGTGGTAGTGGAAGAACTGAGCACCCGGATGGCAAAAATGGGGCATCAGGTGACCTGCTACAATCGAAGCGGGAAGCAAGGCGGAAAAAAAGGATTAACAACATACAAAGGGGTGCGGATCGTGAATGTCCCTACGATTGATAAGCGGGGACTGGCGGCGATGAGCGCATCCACGGTGGCAGCAATCCGGGCAGCCTTCGGGCCGTATGATGTAGTGCATTTTCATGCGGAAGGCCCATGTGCCATGCTCTGGCTGCCAAAATTAATGGGAAAACGATGCATTGCGACGATTCATGGACTGGATCATCAAAGAGCCAAATGGGGAAAGCTTGCCAGCACCTATATCATGCTGGGAGAAAAATGTGCCGTTCGCTTTGCGGACGAAGTGATCGTGCTGAGTAAGGGAGTACAGGATTACTTCCGGAAGACTTACGGACGGAAAACAAGATTTATACCAAATGGGGTGAACCGTCCGAAACCTCACGAAGCGGACCTGATCCGAAAAACGTTCGGGCTGGAAAAGGATGGCTACATCCTGTTTCTGGCAAGGCTGGTTCCGGAAAAAGGGCTTAAATATCTGATCCGGGCATTCCGCCAGGTGCAGACAGACAAAAAGCTGGTGATCGCTGGAGGCACATCCGATACCGACCAGTTTGTCAAAGAACTGAAGGCATTGGCAGCCGGAGACGAGCGAATTTTGTTTACCGGGTTTGTCCGCGGACAGATGCTGGAAGAATTGTACAGCAATGCTTACTTATATACCCTCCCTTCGGATCTGGAGGGCATGCCGCTGAGCTTATTGGAGGCCATGAGTTACGGAAACTGCTGTCTGGTGTCAGACATCGCAGAATGTACCGAAGTCGTGGAAGACAAGGCGATGGTATTCCGCCGGGGCGACGTGGAAGATCTGAGAGAGAAGCTGCAGACCGCCTGTGACCGGGAAGAGTTAGTGCAGGGATATAAAAAGGAGGCTGCGGAGTTCATCTGCGGAAAATATGACTGGGATGAAGTCGCGGCGGAGACAGTGAGATTGTATGAGCGATCACTGTAAGGGGATAACGATGAAGATACTGATGATCAATAAGTTCCTCTCCGATCAAGACCATTTACAGTGTGGAGGCGAGGAGAAAGCTTCCCCTTGTGTTGGAAGATTTTCAGCCGGATGTATGTCGCATCAATAATATTGAGTATCAAGGTCTGTCCGAGGTTTAGAGGTCGGTAAGATACATGGAATTTTGAGTGTTGCAGGTCAAGTAGGTTGAGTATCAGGATGGGGTTAGTGAGAGGGAGATAAATTAAGAAAAGTCAATGCTTGGATGAGCAGTTAATTATATAGAAGAAATGTAACATGAGGATGAGAAATAATGAAAAGAGCGAGGCAAAGGGAAATCTGGGTTGATAATGTCAAAGTGATTGCCTGCATATTGATGGTTCTGGGACATTTCTTCCAGAGTATGACGGAGTTAAAGTGGAACATACTGTTAAAGATATAAAGACCACAGCTTAATCTTGTGGAAGGAGTTTTTATGAGAGAATTCAAAGATTTGAAGATTGCCGTTGCTGGTACAGGCTATGTAGGTCTTTCGATTGCCACACTTCTGGCGCAACATCATAAAGTAATGGCAGTGGACATTGTACCAGAAAAGGTAGAGTTGATTAACAAGAAGCAATCCCCTATTCAGGATGACTATATCGAAAAATATCTAGTAGAGAAAAATTTGGATCTTACTGCTACGTTAGATGCGGAAGCCGCTTATCGCGATACAGATTTTGTAGTGATTGCCGCTCCTACAAATTATGACAGCAAGAAAAACTTCTTTGACACTAGTGCAGTTGAGACAGTTATCAAGTTGGTCATTCAGTACAATCCGGAAGCAATAATGGTAATCAAGAGCACGATTCCAGTGGGGTATACGGCAAGTATCAGAGAAAGATTTCACTGCGATAACATCATCTTCAGTCCGGAATTTTTGAGAGAGTCCAAGGCCTTGTATGACAATTTGTATCCCAGTAGGATCATTGTTGGTACGGATGTTGAGAATACAAGACTGATTGAGGCAGCGGAAATATTTGCAAAATTGCTCCAGGAGGGTGCAATTAAAGAAAATATCGCCACTCTGTTCATGGGTTTTACCGAAGCGGAAGCGGTGAAACTGTTCGCTAACACTTACCTAGCACTTCGTGTAGCTTACTTTAATGAATTAGATACATATGCGGAAAGTAAAGGATTGAATACTAAACAGATCATTAATGGTGTTTGTTTAGATCCTAGGATTGGAAGCCATTATAATAATCCGAGTTTTGGTTATGGCGGATATTGTTTGCCAAAAGACACCAAGCAGTTGCTGGCTAACTATCAGGATGTTCCAGAAAATCTGATTGAGGCAATCGTAGAGAGCAACAGAACAAGGAAAGATTTTATTGCAGATAGGGTACTTGAGATTGCTGGGGCTTATAGTGCAAATGATAGCTGGGATGAAAGCCGGGAGAAAGAGGTTGTTGTAGGTGTGTACCGACTGACAATGAAGAGTAATAGTGACAACTTCCGCCAGAGCAGTATTCAAGGTGTTATGAAACGGATCAAAGCGAAAGGTGCTACGGTTGTGATTTATGAGCCGACATTAAAAAATGGGGAAACTTTCTTTGGATCATTGGTTATAAATGATCTTCAGAAATTTAAGGAGATGTCCCAGGCAATTATTGCAAACAGATATGATGCTTGCCTGGATGATGTAAGAGACAAAGTTTATACAAGAGATATTTTTATGAGAGATTAAAGAGGTATTTGGACTTTGGCTAAAAGGATGGTAGCAAGATGAGGATATTGATGATTAACAAGTTTCTCTACTCGAATGGCGGTAGCGAAACCTATATATTCAAATTAGGAGATTATTTAAAAAATCAGGGACATGAAGTCCAGTATTTCGGTATGGAGCATGAGGGGCGCTGTGTGGAAAACGCTGTTAATGCTTACACATCCGATATGGATTTTCACGGTGGCTCCAAGCTATCGAAGCTGACCTATCCTCTGAAGACCATTTATTCCTCAGAGGCGCGGAAGAAGTTACGGCTTGTCCTGGAAGATTTCAAACCGCACATTCTTCACATCAACAACTTCAATTACCAGTTAACGCCCAGCATCATTTTGGAAATCCAGAAATGGCGCAAAGAGGGGAATAGATCCCGGATTATTTTTACAGCACACGATTATCAACTGGTTTGCCCTAATCATATGTGTAACAATCCAAACACGGGAGAGAACTGCGAGAAATGTTTGGGCGGACACTTTTTAAACTGCACAAAAGGAAAATGCATTCACGGTAGCACAGCAAAGTCAGCCATAGGAACTATGGAAGCTACTTTTTGGAAATGGAATGGCGTTTACAAATACATTGATACCATGATTTGCTGTTCTGAATTCCTGAAAACAAAGATGGACAGCAACCCGTTATTTGCCCGGAAGACTGTGACGATGCATAACTTCGTGGATCGGGTAGAATGGAAAGAGACAGAGAAGAAAGATTACGTTCTCTACTTTGGCCGTTTCTCAAAAGAAAAGGGAATTGATACGCTACTGAAGGTTTGCAGGGAACTTCCTGATGTGCAGTTTGTTTTTGCCGGAACAGGGCCTTTGGAGAATGAAATCAATGGTATTCCAAACATTAAAAATGTAGGTTTCCAGACGGGAGACGCTTTGGAGACACTGATCCGGGAAGCACGGTTCAGTATCTATCCGTCGGAATGGTATGAGAATTGCCCATTCTCTGTTATGGAAAGTCAAATGTATGGAACTCCTGTGTTAGGAGCAGATATCGGTGGTATCCCGGAGCTGATAGAGGTTGGTAAGACGGGTGAACTGTTTGAGAGTGGCAACACTACTGAACTGAAGGAAAAAATTCAGAAGCTATGGGATGACAAAGAACTGACAAATACCTACAGCCGGAATTGTAAAGATATCAGTTTTGATGATATTGAAGTCTATACAGAGAAATTGATGCAAATATATAGAGGAAAGAAAAAATCAACAAGCAGCAAAAAATCAACAGAAGCTACTGAAAAGGGAGATAAAACTATGGCCAAGAAAAATAGTGGCGAGAAAAAACTGAACGGAACGGTTATTGTGACCTATCGGTGTAATGCTCGATGTTCCATGTGCAATCGGTACAAGGCCCCGTCCAAGCCGGAAGAGGAAATCTCTATTGAAACAATTCGGAAGCTGCCGAAGATGTACTTTACCAACATCACCGGCGGCGAGCCATTTATCCGTACTGATTTAAAGAATATTGTGCGAGAGCTATACAAGAAATCGGACCGTATTGTAATCTCCACCAACGGTTTCTTCACAGACCGCATCGTGGATCTGTGTAAGGAGTTTCCGCAGATTGGTATCCGCATTTCTATCGAGGGATTGGAGAAAACAAATAATGAGATCCGTGGCCTGCAGGATGGATACCAGCGTGGTTATAAAACACTGAAAACACTGCGGAAGATGGGCATGAAAGACGTTGGATTTGGAATGACCGTCCAGGATAAGAACGCTCCAGACCTGGTACCGTTGTATAAGATCTCTGATAAGATGGGCATGGAGTTTGCAACGGCTTCGCTTCATAACAGCTTTTATTTTGTAGAGGCCAAAAATATCATTCATGACCGTCCAATGGTAGCCAAGAATTTTGAAAATCTGGTCAATGAACTGTTGCGGAGCAATAGCCCTAAGAAGTGGTTCAGAGCTTATTTTAACCACGGTCTGATTAACTATATTTATGGTCAGAATCGTTTGTTACCTTGTGATATGAGTTTTGATACTTTCTTTATTGATCCTTATGGTGATGTAATGCCCTGCAACGGAACCAAAGATAAAGAGGTCATGGGCAATCTGAATACACAGACTTGGGATGAGTTGTGGAATAGTCCGGAGGCTGAGAAGGTACGGAAGAAAGTACGTTGCTGTGACCGTGACTGCTGGATGATTGGTAGTGTGAGTCCTGCTATGCATAAGTATATCTGGAAGCCGGCGACTTGGGTACTGGTACATAAATTCAAGGCACTGTTTACCAAACATCCGTATTCCATGTATGAGTTGAAGATTTGCCGTGATTACCGGGATGGAAAAGTCACTAAGGAGCAGTTGGATAAGTGTAGTACCTGTGACTTTAATGCTGTGGTTAATGATGGATTAAGTGAAAGTAGTAGAGAACAGCTGAAGGATAAGACCGGAGAGGAAATTGTAGATGCAGATATTAAGGCGCAGATGAAGGGATAAAGCGTATGTACGCAAATTGTACGGAGATGAAAGAAAGAGTCAGGTGAGATATTTTAATGGCGGGAAAGGTGATTGTGGTAACACATAAAGACTATGAGATGCCTACGGATGAGAGGTATTTGCCTATTTACGTAGGTGTAGGTATACCAAAATTGAAGGATAAATTTCAGCTAGATGATGCGGGAGAAAATATCAGCGAAAAGAGCATTACATATTGCGAGTTGACTGCTATCTACTGGGCTTGGAAGAATCTTAATTTGGCTGATTTGGATTATGTAGGGGTTGCGCATTATCGTAGACATTTTTCAATGAAGAAGGGTGCTAAAAAGATAGAAGAGGCAATTAGGCATGAAGAACTAGACAAGATTATGAGAAGTTTGGGGGATAAAGCTGTTATCGCAACACCTGCTAAACAATATTTTACTTCTGTGCAGAAACATTATGAAGGTTCTTTAAATGGTTATGAGGAAATACACAAAAAGGATATTAAACGCTTGAAGGAGGCGATTCATGTCTGTTCTCCGAATTATGATGAATCAGCAAGTAAAGTTTTGAATGCACATGAAGCGAATATGCTGAATATGTTCATCATGAGTTCTAAGAATTTTAATCCATACTGTGAATGGCCCTTCCCCATCATTGATAAGGTGTTAGCCTTAAGTGGTGACAGAGAAGATTTGAGGAGATACGCAGGTGCTTTGAGTGAATTTTGCCTAGATATTTGGGGCAAACTGTATCTCTATCAAAGAATGACCACTCCTGGAGACGGAGAAACCTTCTTTTATCAGCAAGACGGTTCAGTATATCAGGAGAAAAGTCTAAGCGAGAAAAAGACAGTTATACTGCAGGAAGGCAGATTGTTGGAGCAGAAATGCTCATGCAATCGCAGGTGTAAAGTGGCATGAACATACTTTACATTGCATATTCCTGCTCACCAGAAAACGGAAGTGAAGATAAAATCGGTTGGTGTGTACCTTGTGAAAGCTCGAAAACAAATAAGGTGTATGTAATCACAAAAGAAGAACAGCGTAAACCTATTGAGAAATATTTGCGAGGTCACCATCTAACAAATATAAAGTTTTATTACGTTGATATTCCAAATTTCTATAAGAATATTTTCAAGGGATTTATGTATTCTGGAAGACTTAATGTGTGGAACAAGCGGGCATTTCCTCTTGTAAATAGAATTTGTAAGGAAAAGAAAATTGATATTATCCACCAAATTACACCAATTGAGTTTCGCGCAATTGGAGACTATGGAAAGATAAAAAATGTTAAATTTGTGTGCGGCCCACTTGGAGGAGGAGAATCTCTACCGATTGGATTAAGAGATTATGTAAAAGGACATGAAATTATCGAAATTATTCGTTCGTTAATCAATCGTTGGCATCGTTTTAAACTAAGATCCACAGGAAAACTAAATCGTTGTGACTATATTATGTTCGCGAATAAAGAAACTCAAGAATTTCTTATGGGAGGGGGAAAACTAAAATGTCCGTGTGAGTTAGTCTTTGACAATGGGTTACTACCAGGTGAATTAGTATGCCAGACAAAAGAGGAAAAATGAATGGAAAATTACAAGATTTGTATTGAACCATTGACGGAAGTCGCAGTTGATATAAATGATATTAAAAGTACCTGCAAGGCAAAACGTAAAAATGAACTGTGTACTTTTTTAGTGGCAGGACGAATGATATACCGAAAAGGGCTGGATTTCTTATTTGATACTCTGATGAGAATTCCTAGAGAAACAAAGTATCAGGTTAGAGTAGTTGGTGATGGCCCTGAGTTGGAGCGCTTGCGTAGACGCTGTAAGGAAAATTCAAATTTATTTGAGCATGTAAGTTGTATTGGTGCAATTCCCTATATGGAAATGGAAAAAGAATACATAGATGCAGATGTATTTATTATGCCTAGTATACGAGAAACAACGGGGACAGTATTGCTAGAGGCAATGTCGAAAGGAATTCCGGTTATCACCATCAATAAATTCGGTGGAGCAATCCTTTTTGATAAAGATACGGGGTGGCTTTACGAGGGGAATACAAAAGAAGAATATATTGAGAATCTTAAAAGAGCAATTCTAGAGTGCATTATGAACCCGGATGAGGTAGTAAGACGCGGAATGAATGCACGAAAGAGAGCGGAAAAATATACATGGCAAGAAAAAAACAGAAAGTATCAGGAAATATATAAAAGTTTGTATGAGGTTAAGAACTAGCGATGAAAATTTTGATTGTACGAAATTACCCTAACTATATGGCGATAGGAAAAAATTCGACCTATAATATTCAAGAGTTAGGTTTAGCATCAGCATTAGTAAGAGAGGGGCATACCTGTGACATTGTATTTTGGATAAAAGATAAAGAGAAAAGCATTACCTACCAGGTTCCTCGTAGTGATGGAATGATTGTAATATATTATAAAAAAGCAAAGACATTTTTAAAGAATGCAATTTATGATATTGACAACTTGATTGGCAAATATGATATCATCCAGTCGTGTGAGTACAATCAATTACAATCCCTGATTTTTGCAAAAAAATTCCCTGAAAAAACTGTTGTGTATCATGGACAATATTATGGAAAAGAAAATAAAAAGTATAATATTTGGTGTAAGTGCTTTGATTTATTTGGCTTGAAATCATATAAGAAGAACAGAACGTTCTTTATAACAAAAAGTATGCTTGCAAAAGAATATTTGGAAAATAAAGAATTAGATGCATCACATATATTTGCTCTGGGTGTAGGAATGAACAGAGACACACTTGAGAATAGAGAACATAATCAAAGCGATGTTTGCACCGCTATTGAAGAAATTGAAGAATTGGAAGCTGATATAAAATTGCTCTATGTTGGTGAGTTCATGCCACGACGACATTTGAAATTTATGGGGGATGTTGTTTGTGAACTTAAGAAAAAAGATAAAGATTGCAAATTAATAATGATCGGAAAGTCAAATAACGAATATGGAAAAAGCGTCAAAGAGTATTTTGAAAGTAATGATTTGAATGAAAATGTGTATTATGCTGAGTGTATTGAACAAAGATACTTATCAAGAGTATACCAGGCGTGTACTGCATTTCTTTTTCCATCGACATATGAAATCTTTGGTATGGTTTTAATGGAAGCTATGTATTTTGGGTTACCAGTCATATCTTGCAAAAATGGAGGCAGTACCATGTTAATTAAAGACGGAATCAATGGTTTTGTCATAAATGAACTGGATGTAGTGAAGTGGGCTGAGAAAATCATTCAGATAAAAGAAAAAGATGTGACTGAGATTTCAATGAATGCAAGAAACACTATTTTAAAAAATTTTACATGGGATGCGTTGGTAAGTCAATTCATTCAGGTTTATGAAAAGAGATTGGATCGATGATTATAAATGTAGATAATGCAATAATCAGTTTCATTTGTTTGTTCCCAATTACGGTAATTATACAGAGATACAGTAACATTCCAAATAGAATCCTGTTTGTCTTGTTGACAGGAATGCTTTTGATTTCGTTTGTGTTGAATTCATTAAGGGCAAATACAAAGAAAAAAATAAAAGCGTTTATAATGGTAACTCTAGTGAGTGGATTGGCTTTGTATGACTATAACATTACTAGAGAATCGTTGATTAATTTTAACGACGTTTTGTATTTACCTTTTTGGGTGTTGTTTCTTTCGTATTTAACAGTGAAATATGATGTATATAAGAGATTGCTTGAGAATAAGCTGCGATTCATCAGATTTTCAATAGTATTTGGAAATTTGCTCATGCTATTTTTCGTTATTATGGAAAGATCATATTTCTATAATGGACGCCATAGAATGGCATCTGGGGCTTTTCTGCTTATGTTGGAGTCCTATTACTATATAAGGAAAACTCAAAAAAACAAATATTGGCTCTGCGTTTTTTGGCCGTGTGTTGCAATATTGAATAGTACAAGCAGAACCTATTTGATAATGGCTGCGATATTTCTTTTAATAGCTTATTACAAGCAATTGAAAAATAAACAATGGTTTTATTTGTCAATTGTTCCTATTGCATTGATTTTTGTGGTGATTGTTGTTAATTCTGATATAATGCAGTACTTTTTACCGCAGCAAGTAGGTGTCTTTGACTTCTGGGGCTCATTTACTAGTGGAAGAACTGTCTTTTGGGAAAAAGATATTGCGGCATTTATGAATGCAAGTATGGTAGACAGAGCATTTGGACAAGGGTACAATTTGGTCTATTACGTTAACAAAGAGGCTATTGATGCTTATATATATGCTCATAATGACTTTATAAATATTTTAATAGCAAACGGAATATTAGGATTACTGATTTATTTGGTTGCTCTGAAGGATTTTGTTGTACAAACAGTAAGAAGGCAAAAAGTAAAATTTGTTACTACACTATTAGCAATTTTTATATTTGCGTTTAATGCCTTTTTTAATGGAGAATATAATTATCCTGCGGCAACACTCTCTATTATGTTCTTGTTTTTGATTTTGGGAAAGGAAGATGAATTTGAATGTTTAGAATAGGTTATTTACTCCCATATTTTGGTCATTTGCCGAAGGGATTCGACCTGTGGCTGTTGACATGTCAAGCAAATCCGAGTGTGGACTGGATCATCTTTACTGATGATCATACTGAGTATAACTATCCTCAAAATGTTAAGGTGAATTATATTGACTATGAAAAATTCAAAAACCGAATTATTGACTTCTTTGATTTCCCTGTTATAATCAATCGCCCATGGAAACTTTGCGAGTTTAGACCTGCATATGGTGAGATATTTTCTCAAGAATTAAGAGAATATGATTTTTGGGGACATTGTGATACTGATTTGATATGGGGAAATATCAGAAATTTTATCACAGATGATATTTTGGATAAATACGATAAGATTGGCTTCCAAGGTCATTCGACTTTATACAGAAATACGCCGGAAGTTAATAAAAGGTATAAAACTATTGTTTTGGGAGAATTAAGTTACAAAGAGATTTTTAACAGTCCAGAAGGACATTGCTTTGATGAAAACGGAATGGAAAAAATATATGAATTTTTGAAAATACCATATTATAGAGAGACAAATTTTGCCCATCTTGATCGGTTTCATTCAAGCTTTTTCCTTGGACACCAGCCAGTATCTGAAGATTATAAAAACGATAGACAGGTTTTTGTTTGGGATAACGGCAATATAATACGCTATTACTTGAATCAAAATTCGGTATGTCAAGAAGAATATATGTACTTGCATTTCTTTTCGGCGCCGATTACTTATAAAACAAATAAAATTGATATTATGTGTAAATATGTGGCAAGACCACATGTCGTTGAAAATTTGGAGAATACAATTGATGCGGCTTATTTAAAGAAATATGGTCATTGCAGCTCGTTGTATTTTTATTTAAAGGTTGCCTATTATAACAGACATAAGATAACTGCAAAAAAGATTGTGAATGCATTTAAACTGAAATATGAGCGTGAGAAAAATAGAACTAATTCGAATCGAGCGACAGTATCAAGTAAAATTAAATAAGGGCATAGATTAGATGAAAAAGAACAGTAATTTTGTAGTAAAAGTTATACAATTGATTTTTTTCGCATTTGTTGCAAAGGGATTTGGATTTGTAAGAGAAATAGTTTTGGCTTACTATTATGGAACAAGCTACGTTTCAGATGTTTATGTTGCAGTTCAGAATATTCCTGCTATTATATTTACGGTATTTGGAACGGCAGTCACGACTGGATTTATTCCACTATATACAGAGATTAAAGTCAAGAAGAATAAAGAATCAGCGGACATATTTACAAATAATGTATTTAACATCTTCCTTTTATTATCGCTTTTTTTGTCAACATTAGGAGTTATTTTTTCAAAAGAACTTGTAAAATTGTTTGCAGGAGGCTTTCAGGGAGAAACTCTTGATTTGTGTAATCAATATGCAAAGATTATTATGCCTACATGTATTGCAATTATTTTAGTATATGTGTACAATGCGTATTTACAAATCGAAGGGTATTTCAATCAGAATTCTTTGATGAATGTTCCCTATAATTTAATTCAGATTGTTTTTATTGCAATTGGTTTTTACATTGGAAATTCGTATATCCCTGCATTTGGTCTTCTTTTGTCATCTTTTGGACAGCTTACTTATCTGTGGGTGTTGGTACAGAAAAAAACAGCTTTTAAACACCAATGCATACTCAATTTTAAGGATACAAATATCAGACAAATGCTGATTTTAGTCGGCCCGGTATTTATTAGTACGGGTGTCAATCAATTAAATTCAATTGTCGATCGTTCGATGGCTTCTGGATTGGTAGAGGGAAGTGTTTCTGCACTCAACTATTCTAGTGAAGTTGCAAACATGGTTACGCAAGTTGTTATTTTGAGTTTGACAACAATTCTATATCCTAAAATGACAATTCTATTTGCTAGAAATGACAAGAAAGAAAAAAACGATTTTACCTTGAAATATATCAATGTGGTGTCATTATTAGTCCTCCCTTTGTCCGCATTGATTTTTACCTTTTCAAAAGAAATTGTTCAAATCCTTTTTGGACGAGGCGCATTTAACGAGAATACAGTTTTGTTTGTGAGCCGTGCTCTAAAGATATATGCATTAGGTATTGTAGGGGCATCGTTTAGAGATGTGTTGAATAAAGTATTTTATTCTATGAAAGATACGAGAACACCGATGATTAATGGAATATTGGCGGTTGCAGTAAATATTGGGTTAAATATTGTGCTAGTGGGTCAATTTAAATATCTAGGCTTGGCTTTTGCAACATCCGTTTCAGCTACGGTGTGTACGATATTACTTTTAATTCAAATGTGCAAAAAGATGGATAATTTTAAGTATACTAAGGCAGCTGAGACTTTTGTAAAAGCATTTATAGCAATGGTTTGTATGTGTGCCATAATTACTATTATTATGCCAATTTTAAAATCACTTAACGATTTTTACAAGTGTTTTCTCGGAGGAATAAGTGGATGTGTGATTTATCTTGGGACGCTATTGATATTAAAGGAACAAATGCTGGTACAAGTATTTAGCAGAATAAAAAATAGAATAATGGAGAAAGTAGTGAAGTGATTTATAGAGAGTTTCCTTCAACATCAAGAATTTTGTGTTAATAGGTTTACTTACTATATCAAGCTGGATCTTTATTATTAATCCGTGTTCTTCTGAGTGGAGTAATGAATATGGTAACAATTATTTTTTATCTTGTAGGTGGTGTAGTTAGATCAGCATTCATGATATTATTTTGCAGATGGAAGATTAAAGTAAAATAAAATTTAGAAATGCTAGGTAAAACGCGATTGCGATTTTGTTTACCCATGAGCCGATCAAGAGAGTTGTATTAAAAATAATGGAAACCGTTTGCGATTAACATCTTAGGTATTATAATTCATTTATGATAGTTTAAATTATTATAATTGACATTGGCACAGAAGAGAGGGATACTTTTGAGAACAGAACAAAATAGAGAAAAATGGGTTGATAATATAAAGGCAATCTGTATGATTTTTATAGTTATGTCGCATTTACCTTATTGTCCTGAAGAATTGCGCCATTTTTTCACACCTTTTTTCCTTTCGGGCTTTTATTTTTCATCTGGGTATGTAATGAAGCCGTTACCAATCCTCAAATTTGCTCTCAAAAAAGCAAAAACGATCTTATGGCCGTGGCTTATTTTTAGTGCAGTAGAGATTGTTATAATTGCAATATTTGGAAATCATGAAACAACATTGGCTGGATACATATTTTATACTTTATTGCAGGTAAAGGATTTGCATGAATCTTTATGGTTTTTTCCGAGTTTATTTGTAACCTTGATGGTTGTAGACTTTCTAGTTTTGAAATTTGATGTAAGAAAATTGTTACCAATATCAATTTGTATGCTATTTGTATCTCGTTTATACGGTATGTTGATGCCACAGAATTTGTTGCCTTGGAATTCTGTATGTCTTCCCTGGCATCTTCATAATGTTGGAACAACAAGTTTTTTTGTGATTTTAGGATATTTATATAAGAAATATCAAGTGAATGAGCGAGTAAAAAAATATATATCTGTTGCATTACCTCTGCTCATCATAATTTATTTGATAGAACTTTATATTACTAGAGATGCCATTGAAATTGGAATATGGAATTATCCAGAGTTTTTCATCTGGCTTCTTGTTATGGGAACTGGTCTAGCAATGGTAATTGTCATCGCACAGGTTGATGGTTTAAAAAATAGCAGAGTATTTACATATATTGGTCGGAATACATTGTTATATTATGCTTTACATCAAAACCTATGTAGATTAATTTACAATGTGCTAGAAAAAATAGATTGGGGATATAGTTTTTCTCAAACTTCAGTTGGTCAGTGGGGATTTACAGCTTTATTTACTAGCTTGATCCTCTTAATTTTGTTTGTACCGATAGAATTTATAAAGAAGAAAATGAATTATCTGATACGGTTTCCATGGTAATCTGTATTTGCACTGATATCAGATATCAATGATCTCTTATGTAAGGATCATGTGGAGGATGTCTAGTCTGGTGGATTTTTGGGCTTCAAAGCAATACGCAAAAGTCATCGTTGAGGTATATACAATTTGTACATCGATAACTGATAAGATCATCGAATTTGTAATGCGAATAGAAGGCCAGGTGATAAGACTTAATTATGATGAGTGAAAACTAACGGAAGGCCTGCTATATCAGAAATTCCAAGAAAATCTAAGTAAGATTTCATTTATATCATATGCGAAAGACAAGGTGATTGTAAGGAAAAGAAGTTTCAGATCCGTATATGAAGCAATATTGGAAAGCAGAGAATTTCCTCATCACTGGATGTGTGTAGCAAAATGCTGGATTTGAATTATAATTACAAATAATCAACCGTTACAGATATCAAATGAGAAAGGACTTTCACATGAACACTCAGCAGCGTGACTTTTTAAAAATTATCTCCGCGGCTTTAACCAATCAGCCGCCTGATTTCCAAGGCTATCAGTTGGCCGAAGATTGGAAGCGTTTACATAAGATCAGTTCCGAACAGAAATTATCACCGATGATCTACGATCAACTATATTGTCTGCAGGTCTTTCAGAAGGCGCCAGCTTCATTACAGCAGAAGTGGATGGGAGAAGCGCTGGCGGCAGCGGGAAAGCAGGTAGTACAGGCAGAATCCTTTGCAAGTGTCTGTGATCAGCTGGCCGGGCAGGGGATTCGTTATGCAGTGCTGAAAGGAATTTCATGTAAAGTATGGTATCCAAAACCGGAACTTCGTCCGTCTGGCGATGAGGACATTCTAATTGATCTCAAAGATGCGGCGAAGTGTGATGAAATTTTGCGGTCGCTTCATTATGACTGCGAGGAAGAGTTCTCTCAGATTAATCTGAGAGAGACAAGAGAGCTGCATTACATAGCCAGAGATATGTCTTTATACCTGGAAGTGCATCTAAATGCCATTGGACAGGAAAATGAACGGAACAGGAAATTAAATGTTTTGTTTGAGCATTCATTGGAGCATACAGAAGAAGTTCAATTTGAGGGCCGTTCTTTCTCGGTTCTGGAACCAACCCTTCAGATGATTCAGGTATTTGCCCATTTTTACCGGCATTTTTACGAACAGGGAGCCGGAATCAGGCAGATGCTGGATATTCTTCTGGGATTGCAGAAGACCGGAGATCGGATAGACTGGCAAACATTCCGGACATTTTTGAAAGATCTGAAGGCAGAAAAGCTATTTGCGGCCATGATGAATACGGGAATCGACTATTTTCATATGGATCTTGGCATGGTCCCGGAAGAGTTCATCCAAAAGAAGGTCCGCCCTGAGATGATGCTGGATGACATGTTTGCCGGAGGAATTTATGGACATGGAGAAGATCAGGAGCGAAAGCTGTCGGGCTTTCTGGCGATGGAAGTAGATACAGGGAAAAACCGCTGGATGGAGATTCTGTTTCCTTCCCCTGTAAAGCTGCGGGATCGATATCCCAGACTTCACACAAAACCATATCTGTATCCATACTTTATCATACGCCGTTGGCTAGAACTCTTCCTGGAGTACGGCTCCGGTAGGGAAAAGCGGAAGCTTCTGAAAAAAAGATTAGATATTGCAGAGGCGCGTAGAAAAGTGTTAAAGTATTACCGATAAATCTTTTGGGTTTATCAAATTTGAAAATGCATAAGAGAAACATGGCCGGCTTACCGGTCATGTTCAAGGAAAGGGAGAAAAGCACTATGAAAAAAACAACATTACTGATTATGGCGGCCGGAATTGGCTCCCGCTTTGGCGGAGGAATCAAGCAGCTGGAACCGGTTGGACTCCACGATGAAATTATTATGGACTATTCCATCCACGATGCCATCGAGGCCGGATTCAACAAGATCATTTTCGTGATCCGGAAGGACATCGAAGCGGACTTCAAAGAGCGGATCGGGAACCGGGTGGCCAAGATCTGCAAGTCTTTGCAGGTGGAGACGGCCTATGCATTCCAGGATCTTTCGGATATCCCGGAAGGCTGTGCGGTGCCGGAAGACAGGGCCAAGCCATGGGGAACCGGACAGGCGGTGCTTGCCGCAAAGGAGCTGATTCAGGAGCCGTTTGCGGTCATCAATGCGGATGATTACTATGGAAAGGAAGCCTTCCGCAGACTTCACGACTGGCTTGTCGGGGAGCATGCGGATACGGCAGTTGCCATGGCAGGATTTATTCTGAAGAATACCCTGTCCGACAACGGAGGCGTTACCAGGGGCGTATGCCAGGTGGCGGAAGGACACACTCACATCATGGATGTAAAGGAGACAGGCAACATTGTCAAAACCATCGATCCGGCCACAGGAGAAATCGGAGCGGAGGCAGACGGCGTCCGGCTGGACCCGGAATCCTATGTTTCCATGAATATGTGGGGATTTCCGGCCAGGGAGGGACAGGCGCCGAAATTCCTGACAACGCTGGAAGAAGAGTTCCGTACCTTTTTTGAAAAGAAAGTTCCAGAAAATCCGTTAAAGGCAGAATATCTCCTCCCGGATCTGATCGGAGAACTGCTCCGTGAGAAACAGTGTACGGTCAAAGTACTGGAGACTCCGGACAGCTGGTTTGGTGTTACCTATCAGGAAGATAAGTCCGGAGTCGTAGAAAGTTTCCGAAAATTGATTACAAATGGAGTTTACCGGGAAGAATTATATTCTGATTTGTAAATGATGGGAATGGATTTTCTGGGAGGTGATCGCGATTTCTATCCTTCAAACGATTTTGACCAATATTTTGAAAGGTATCTATGAGCCATTTGGCTTTGCCATCCTGCTTGCCGTGTTTTTCATGTTCTTCTATCTGTTCGCCAAAGCGACCAGCTGGAAGCGGGCGGTGAAGATCTGGCTGGAAGTCTTTCGGAAATCCGCTGAATTCCGGAAGATGTTTCTGTTTGCCTTTTACGTTGCGCTGATGCTGTTTCGGACCTTACTGAACAGAAGCATCTGGAGCAATCCTCTCTCCAACGTAATGGGAGGATGGGGACTGCGTGGCGATGACGGGAAATTCAGTACGGAAGCAATCGAGAATGTCTTCCTGTTTATTCCGTTCATCCTGCTTCTGTTCTGGACTTTTTCCGAAAAACTCTGGAGAAGGAAGAAGGTACTGCATATGATGGCGGCAGCCCTCGGAATCAGTTTCGGGACCTCCCTCGGAATCGAATTCCTGCAGCTGCTCCTCTGTCTTGGAACCTTTCAACTGGCGGATTTATTTTACAATACGCTGGGCGGCGTTCTGGGAGGCGCGCTTTATGTGGCTGGAATGAAGGGGAAAGAAGCCTGGAAGAAAGCACATTTGGAGAAAGAAAAAGGGAAAGAATCAGAGTGATTTCTGACTGTCAAATCCATTTTGAGACATTCCTCTCTAAAAAATGAAAAAATTGGTAAATAATTGAAAAAAGACTGAACCGATTGTCAAAAAGGTTCAGTCTTTTTTATTATACAGTAGTATCTGCGGGGGATATCAGCAGAAGGGATTGTGAAGCACCACGAGACCAGTCTTAGGGAGGAAAGTTTGTTTATGGAAAGAAAAAGTATATCAAAAAAAGCATTAAATGAATATAAAACATTTTTAATCAGAGAGGAAAAAAGTCATGCGACTGTGGAAAAGTATATAAGAGAGATCTGTCTGTTGGCGGCATTCTTGAGAGGAGCAGCGATTTCCAAACAGAAAATGATCGAGTACCGGGCAAAGCTGATGGAAACGTATCAGCCAAGGACAGTCAATACAAAGCTGTCCGCAGTCAATTCGTATCTTTGCTTTTTGGGAATGGAAGGATGTACAGTCAAGCTTTTGAAAATTCAGAGACAGGCATTTGTCGATGAAGAAAAGGAGCTTTCGGAGGAGGAATATCATCAGCTGCTTCTGGCAGCGCAACATCGGCGGAATCTACGGTTGTATCATGTGATCCTGACGATCTGCAGTACCGGTATCCGTGTAGGTGAGCTTCGGTTTGTGACGGTAGAGGCACTTCGAGCCGGCCGGGTGCAGATTCACTTGAAAGGGAAAGACAGGATGATTCTGCTTCCGAAAAAACTGATTAAGAAACTAAAGCAGTATGTAAGCAGCCGATCTATTAAAACAGGTCCCGTCTTTCAGACAAGAAGTGGGAAACCATTGGATCGGAGCAACATCTGGCATGAAATGAAAGAGATCTGTGAGGAAGCCGGCGTCGATAGAAGAAAGGTATTTCCTCATAATCTGAGGCATCTGTTTGCACGATGCTTCTATGCAGCAGAAAAGAACCTGGCACTTCTGGCTGACATTCTGGGGCACTCATCGATTGAGACAACCCGTATTTATGTGGCGGAAGGGATCCGGGCGCACGAAAGGATTCTGAAAAAGATGAGGTTGATTTTATAAAAAAATACCACAGAATCACTATTCTGTGGTATTGCAAAACATTCTGTTTTGGCATACTTCATTTTAATATCGCAAAAGAGAGAAGTCAATAGTTTTTTCTCACGCAAAGAAGCCCGTTTACTATTTTAAGAAAGCGGGCTGTTTTTTGCATGCATTTTTTTAAGGGAGATAAAAAACAGAAAAGAAAGGATCGAATGGTAAAAAGAACATCATTGGTCCCAGTGAAGCCTATATGTGTCCGCATTTTACCACGGAATAGTGATTCTGTCGTATTTGCTGCACAAAAATAGAGCGGGCGGGATGTCAGGATGGAAAAAAAGAGCGCAGATCTGGTATATAGACCGGAAAAGGTAAGAATGGGACAGAAGGAACTGCTGGTCTGGGAAACCGATCCCAGGACCGGGCGCCGATGCCGGACGATTCCCTACGATACCATGGTACTTGTCTATCTGGAAGTGTATGACCAGGAAAACGGGAAAGTGACCACCCCGGAGATTCAGGACATCACAAGAGACATGAAAGGGAACCTGATTATCTGGAATCAGCACCGTACCATGATCCGAATTGATCTGTCTGGACAGGCAGAGTGTGCCGGAACGATATTTATCCAGCTGGCAAGACACATTCCGTTTGCGTTTTTAGGCGACACACCATGGCTGCAGATTCAGAATGATCAGGATTTCAGACAGATGCTCCAGATGATTCAGCTCCATCAAAGCCTGTAACTGCAGAGTCCATGGGAAATCAAGACAGGAGAAGAAGACATGAAATATATCAAAATCCTGGTGATTGCTTTCTTTGCCGCCGGACTGGCGGTCTTTGGAGCGTCCGTAATCAGGAATATTGTGACACAGGATCCGACGAAACCGGAAATTACAAGTGACAGAGAAGAACTGGAACTATCGACATCATATGAAGAGGAGGATCTCCTGCAGGGACTGACGGCATCAGATGGAAAAGACGGAGATCTGACGGATCAGATCATGGCAGGAGATTTTTCACAGTTCAGCGAACCGGGCGTCAGCAGTCTGACCTATGTAGTATTTGATTCCTCGAATCAGGCAGCCTCCCTGACCAGGCAGGTGAGATTCACCGACTACGAAAGCCCGAAGTTTACGCTGTCAGAGCCCCTGGTGTTTATCGAAGGGGAGGAAGATAACGGGCTGAGCCGGGTCGGGGCCTCCGATGCCATTGACGGGGATGTATCCTCGCTGGTTCGGATTCTGGACAATACTGTCAATTATCAGTTGTCGGGAGACTATACCGTCCAGGCCCAGATTACCAACAGCCTGGGGGATACCCAGGAGGTACTGCTCCCGGCCCATGTGATTACCGCCTCCCGTGCGAGGGCCCACATTCAGTTGAAACAGTCCCTGGTTTACATCAAACCGGGAACAGAGTTCCATCCGGAGGAATATGTAGACTACGTGGAAAGTGAAGAAGGAGACCGGATTGGCACGGACTCCCTTTCCATAACGTCTCAGGTGGACACCCGGACAGAAGGGGTATACGAAGTCCGGTATCAGACAGACGGAGACACCGGCAGAGGCGAGACCTGGCTGACCGTCATCGTCAGAGAATAAGAAGGAGAAACAGTAGATGAACCATACAGGAAGAGAATTCAGATTCGATGAGATCAGCATCTTCTGCGTGTTACAGGATCTTTGGAAATACATATGGGTGATTGTGCTGGCCGCTGCTGCGGCCTGGCTTGCGGTGACGGGAGTCCTGCGGCTCCTCTATGTGCCGGAATACACGGTATCCGCCACCATCGCAGTCAATGCAAAAGGGAACAACAGCGTGTATGCATCCCTTCCGCTGGCCAACGAGATGGCGGGCGTCTTTGCGGAGGTGTTCCAGAGTGATGCGATGAAAGAAAAAATTGCTGAAGATCTGGGAGAGAGCACTTTTGAAGATACAGTGCAGGCGCAGGTCATGGAGGAGACCAATCTCATTTCCATTCAGATCACAAGCCGGAACCCTCGGAGAGCGTACATGGCAGTCCATTCCGCTCTTCACAATTATGACGAGGTGTCCGACTATCTGATTTCTAATGCCACCCTCCGGGTGATCCGGCAGCCGGAGGCTCCTTATGAGCCTTCCAACCCGATGAAGATCGGACGGCTTCAGGGAATGGCCGTGCTTCTGGGGGCTGTAGGGGCCTGCGGACTGATTGCACTGGTCTCCGTCATGCGGTTTACGGTCCGGACCCGGACCGGGGCCAGAAGAAATCTGGACGGCCGGATTCTGGAGACCATTCCCTTTGAACGGAAGAATAAAACCTTTCGGGGCGCTGTGCAGAAGGAAAAGAAGTCCCTTTTGATTTCTTCGGCACTGGTCAGTATGCCCTTTGGAGAGTCTGTCCGAAAGGCAGCCACCAAAATCGATCAGTTGATGAAGCAGAAGCATCAAAACGTGCTCTTGGTCACAAGTGTTGCCGAAAACGAAGGAAAATCCTCCGTGGCAGCGAACCTTGCCTTGGCGCTTGCGGAAAAGGGAAAGAAAGTCCTGCTGATCGACGGAGACCTGAAAAAACCGGCCCAGTACAAGATTTTTGAAAAGGAAACAAAAGGCAGGAAGTTCCTTTCCGATTATCTCCAGAAAAAAGCGGAGATTAAGGATGTGCTTACCTATGAAAAGAAGGAACACATCTTTACCGTGTTCCAGGAGAAAAGCATCCGCAATGCAGGGAAATATCTGGACTCCACTGCGATGAAGGCATTGATCGATGCCGGAAGGAAAAAGATGGATTACGTCATCATTGACACACCACCTATGTCCGTATCCAGTGACGCGGAGATGATGCTGGAGCTGGCCGACAGCGCAGTGCTGGTGGTGCGGCAGGACTGGACGGATATCCGGGCCGTCAATGAGGCGGTGGATACGATCCAGAAGGCCAAGGTAGACTTTGCCGGCTTTATCCTGAATGCATTTTACCGGGAGAAGCTGTTCCCGAATTCACGGGAACATTCCTATTATTATGGATATCATAGAACAGACAGCGGTGGGGAGGTGTAGGAATGGCGGAAAGAAAAACCTATTCGCAAGTGAACAGTGATGATGTGATCGATCTTGGCCAGCTGTTCTGGAACATCCTCCAGGGATGCATCCGGTTCTGGTGGCTCATCGTAGCTCTGGCGGGCATCGGCATAGCCGCCTTCTGTCTAAAGTCCAGGTTGCTGTACACGCCCATGTACCAGTCCCAGGCAACCTTCACTGTGCTGACGGAAGGCACTACAGGAAACGGTGCTCAGAGCGGCACCTACAACTTTAATTATGAGACATCCACAGCGGGGCAGATGGGACAGATCTTTTCCTATCTGATTGACAGTCAGATCCTGACGGATGCTATGGAGGAAGATCTGGGTGTGGAAGAACTCAATGGAACCATCTCTGTTCAGACAGTGTCCAATTCCAACCTGATTACACTGACCGCAGAGAGCGAAAGTCCGGAGGATGCCAAAGGGATTCTGGAATCCGCATTGAAGGTTTTTCCAGACACAGCCCGGTTTGTGATCGGGGACAGCCAGTTCTACATGGTGGAGAAACCAAATACTCCGTCAACTCCATACAATCGTCCGGATTATCTGGCACAGGTGAAAAAAGGAGGAGTGTACGGAGCGGCGGCAGGATTCCTGCTGATCTGCCTGTATGCCTGCTTCAAGAAGACCGTGCAGAAGCCGGAAGAGCTGAAGCAGGTCATGAGTCTGACCTGTATGGCAAGTGTGCCGCAGGTTCAGCGAAAACTCCGGAAGAAGGAAAACCAGAACTGGATCCGGATGGCGGACAAGGAAACGCTTCAGGTATTCCGGGAGAATATCCAGAGTCTTCAGATCCGGATTTCCAGAGAACTGGAGGAAAAGGGCGGCAAGGTCCTGCTGGTCACCAGTACGGTGCCGGAGGAGGGAAAATCCACGCTGGCCTATAACCTGGCAGTTGCTGCTGCCTCCCATGGAATCCGGGTGCTCTTTGTGGATGCGGATCTGCGAAAACAGGATGACTGGAAACAGATCACACAGGAAGCAGGACGAGGACTGGTCTCAGTGCTGACTGGAAAGAGCAGTCTTTCAGAGGCGGTCCGGACCGAACCGGATACGAGAATCGATTTCCTTGGCGGAAGCCGGCCGGTGAAGAAAGTCCAGCAGGTCCTCAATCATCCACAGTTCGGAGAACTGGTGGAAGAGATGAAACAGAACTGGGATCTGATTCTTCTGGATGCACCGCCGACGGAACTGTTCGAGGATGCCGGTGTGCTGGCGGAACACGCGGACGGGATCCTCTACGTGGTAGGTTATGATCGGGTAACCCGGAACAAGATCCTGGACGGCCTTTCTTCTCTGGAAAGTGGCAATGCGGTCTTTCTGGGATATGTATTTAATGGAGTGCCGGTACACCGGGGAGGCTACGGCTACTACGGTTATGGTCGGTATGGATATGGCTATTACGGACAAGGGTCCTATGGATGTGAAGATGGCCGAGGGAAAAAGAGCCGGGACAGGGAGCAGGAGGCAGACCTATGATCGATCTGCATGCCCATCTGCTCCCCGGACTGGATGACGGGGCCAGGTCCTGGGAAGAAGCTCTTGCAATGGCCCAGACAGCGGCGGAATCCGGGATTGAGGTGGTGGCAGCTACCAGTCACGCCAATCTGCCGGGGGAAGATTCCATCGGTCATGGGCGGGTTTACCGAAAACAGTTATTAAAGCTGCAGTCTCTGTTAAAGGAGCACCGGATTCCGCTGAAGGTAGTCGAGGGAATGGAACTTCTGGATGGCCCGGACCTGATACCAAAGCTGAAGCGGGGCGACCTGCTGACCATTCATGGAACCCGGTACGTCTTGACGGAGGTCCGGATGGATGCCCCGGCCTGGCAGATTTACCGGCTGCTCCTGCATCTGTTGGAAGCGGATTACATTCCGATCCTGGCACACCCGGAGCGGTACCGCTGCCTCCAGAGGACACCGGCCCATGCGAGAGAATGGGCCGAGCTGGGAGCGGTACTCCAGATCGATAAAGGAAGTGTACTGGGACGCTTTGGAGAGGAAGCCCGGAAGGCGGCGGACTTTCTATTGGACCGTCAGCTTTCCATGCTGGCGGCATCGGACGCCCACCGGGCGGACCGAAGGACAATCCAGATGGCGCCCTTTCGGGATCTCCTGGCAAGGAGATACGGAAGCGGCTGTCCGGAGCTTCTTCTGCGAGAAAATCCGGGACGGATTCTGAAGGGAGAAGCCATCATACGATTGTAGCAATCATTGAGGGAATGAGACGGAAGAGGAAGGATAAAATTCATGTACAAGAAGAGTGCAAAAGGATGGTTCAAACATGGAGATTTCATATTGTTGGATCTGCTCTGTCTGCAGGCGGCGTTTATACTCGCTTATCTGCTGCGGCACGGGATCGAAAATCCCTATGGATCTCAGATGTACCGGAATCTGGCCATCTTTCTGGAGCTGGCGGATATCGTGGTCCTGTTTTTCTTTGAGACCTTCAAAAATGTCTTGAAGAGGGGGTATTATCTGGAGTTTTCCGTGACACTGAAACATGTGATTCTGGTGCTGTTGTTTACAACGCTATATCTGTTTACCATTCGGGAGGGAAGCAGCTATTCCAGAATCGTATTGTACCTGACTGGGGTAATTTATCTGTTCCTGACCTATGTGGTGCGACTCTTTTGGAAATCTCTGCTGCATCGAAAGATGCGAAGCGGAGGAAACCGATCCCTTCTGATTGTAACTACGGACCGGGCAGCACTAGATGTGGTGCTGAGTATCAAACATCACAACTACGAGATGTATAACCTGACCGGTCTGGTGATCGCGGACCGGAATCTTGTGGGAGAGGATGTGGGCGGAATTCCGGTAGTGGCTAATATCGATACCGCGCCGGAGTATGTGTGCCGGGAGTGGATCGATGAGGTTCTGCTCATTCCGGGAAAGGACGAATCCTTCCCGCAGAGTCTGGTGGACAAGCTGGTGGAAACCGGGGTGACGGTTCACTTTCACATCGCACAGCCATCCAACCATCTGGGAAAGAGCCCGCTGGTGGAGAAGGTAGGGAACTATCTGGTGTTGACCACCAGCATCAACTATATGACAGACAAGCAGGCATTCCTGAAACGGTGCCTGGATGTCGCAGGAGGACTGGTGGGCTGCATACTGACAGGAATTCTATTTGTTTTTATCGCGCCGGCCATTTACATCCAGTCGCCGGGACCGATCTTTTTCTCCCAGGTAAGGGTGGGAAAAAACGGAAAGAAATTTAAAATGTACAAGTTCCGGAGCATGTACCTGGATGCGGAGGAACGGAAACAGGAACTGATGAAAGAGAACCGGGTGAAGGACGGCATGATGTTCAAGCTGGACTTTGACACCCGCGTCATTGGAAACAAGATCCTGCCGGATGGCAGGAAGAAGACCGGGATCGGACATCTGATCCGGGTAACATCGATGGATGAATTCCCGCAGTTTTTCAACGTATTGAAGGGCGATATGTCCCTGGTGGGGACCAGACCGCCGACGCTGGATGAGTGGGAGAAATACGAACTGCACCACCGGGCAAGGCTTGCCATCAAGCCGGGGATCACCGGCATGTGGCAGGTAAGCGGAAGAAGCGAGATCACGGACTTCGAGGAAGTGGTCCGGCTGGATACGGAATATATCACTGACTGGAGTGTGGGGATGGACTTCCGGATTCTGCTGAAGACGGTACTTGCGGTGGTGAAAAAAGAAGGATCGATGTGATGGGAGAGATGAAGATGCAGAGAGATGAGAAAGAGAAGTATACCATTGCAGTTGCTGGAATGGGATATGTGGGATTATCCATTGCAACCTTGTTGGCACAGCATCATAAAGTATATGCGGTGGATGTTGTCGCAGAAAAGGTAGAGATGGTGAATCAACGGAAGTCACCAATTCAAGATGAATATATAGAAGCATATCTGCGGGAGAAAGAGTTGGATTTAACAGCGACCCTGGACGCGCAGTTGGCATATAGCAAGGCAGATTTTGTGGTGATTGCGGCGCCGACCAACTATGATTCGAGTACGCAGCACTTTGATACCTCTGCCGTTGAATCGGTGATTGAACTGGTTATGGAATATAATCCAGAAGCGATGATGGTGATTAAGTCAACGATTCCGGTTGGATATACAAAAAGTATTCGGGAAAAGACGGGAAGTAGAAATATTCTCTTTAGTCCGGAATTTTTAAGGGAGTCCAAAGCACTGTATGACAATTTGTATCCGTCACGTATCATCATTGGTACTGACATGGGGGATGATCGACTGGTTGAAGCGGCACATGTGTTTGCTGCTCTGCTCCAGGAGGGGGCAATCAAGGAGAATATCGACACATTGTTCATGGGCTTTACAGAGGCAGAAGCAGTTAAGCTGTTTGCTAATACATATCTGGCACTGAGAGTTGCGTACTTCAATGAACTTGATACCTATGCGGAGAGCAAGGGACTTAATACGAAGCAGATCATAGAGGGTGTTTGCCTGGATCCGAGGATTGGATCACATTACAACAATCCTTCATTCGGTTACGGCGGATACTGTTTGCCAAAGGATACGAAACAGTTGCTGGCTAACTATGCAGATGTTCCTGAAAACCTCATAGAAGCGATAGTTGAGAGCAACAGAACACGGAAGGATTTCATTGCTGACCGTGTGCTGAAGCTTGCCGGATACTACGATTATTACAGCCGTGGTGATTATAGGGC
>ERZ1643246.1230-NODE-1230-length-28482-cov-6.098815_pt1 | contig 28482 bp, 24 predicted proteins | sample MGYA00579265_ERZ1643246 | MGnify/ENA primary metagenome ERZ1643246 (study PRJEB29033, sample SAMEA4952261) | chicken gut metagenome | biome: Broiler Chicken; feature: Gastrointestinal Tract; material: Caecum | place: Ireland | collected 2018 | study: Broiler...
CATAATTTTGAGGCGCTCTGCACAGGAAAAGAGACAAAACGGATGAGCCAGGAGGATCTGGACGCCCAGGCGAAAAATTTATTTTCAAAATAAATCTGTCGGATAGATCGCGGAACCGTTTAATTATTTTGGCTTAATTGCATTCTGGTTTTATTTATAGCATGAGCCTCTGGTTTTAATTGCTTTTTAGCGAATTCAATTATATTCCAGATGGTTTCATGCTATTTTATTACCGGAGCTTATGGAATGTGAGTATTCGAGGGTAAGCGCTGAACGTTCCAGTGGATTTCCTGATCCTCCAGGTCTGCTTATAATCGCATTCCATAGACCGCTGGATGATTTCGATGCAGCGATGGAGGAGAGATCAGGGCAGACATTCGCAGAGGCCGCGTTCCGATGGCGGAACAGATGTTAAGGGTTGTACCATATTGTTTTCATCAATAAAAACGGATGAGAAAGGTTTTCGCGTCTGGAAGATGACAATATTTGTATCCGGCAGTATAATAATGACAGCTCAATATGACATTTGATTTGAATATGTTATTGGCATGACAGACGCTTAGGTTCTGGATATCGCGAATCCGCCAGACGCGCTGCAGGCGCGGATGTTTCACTCTGGCAGTTGATGCGGAAAAATGTTCAGGACGATATGGAAAAGCCGGGATGCCTGCCGCATAGATAAAGAGGGATTGGAATGATTGAAGTAGAAATAAAGCTTCCGGTGGATCATCTTGATTCGCTGAAAGAAAAGCTTTTAATTATGGGTTTTAAAGAGACGGGATTTTCTAAAGAACAAGATACCTATTTTGACAACCGGCAGGGGGATATAAGAGTCAATGGCGAGGCGCTGCGGGTGCGGGAAACGGAGGACCATATTACGGGAGAGATACGGTCTCAGATCAATTTCAAGGGGAAAAAGCTGGATACCCGCACGATGATCCGCAGGGAACTGGAAACCGGCGTGGAAAACGGAATGATCTGCGCGAATATTTTGCAGGCGATCGGTTATATGCCGGTGGAACCCAAAGTGATCAAGGACAGGACCATGCTGCAGAAAAATCCGGTGACCGCCTGTCTGGATAATGTATACGGACTTGGAGAATTTCTGGAGCTGGAGATTCTGGCGGACAGTGAAGAGAAAAAAGACGACGCATTGGGACAGATAGAAACGCTTCTCAACAATCTCGGATATCGGATTTCGGATACTGTCCGGATGTCCTATCTGTCGATGCTTCAGAGCAGGAAAGGAGAGCGGAAGTGAAAGACGAAAAATTACAGGGAAATGAAAAAATTGAGGCGGCCATTGAGGGACTGAAAAAGGAACCGACCCGGGAAATGCTGGCTCATACGCTGACGGTACTGCGCCGCCGGATGAAGGAGGGCGCAGAGCTGATTGTCGCTGTGGATCCCGCGGCGGAGGGATCCGGACTGGGTGCCCATGTTATCCGGACGAATGACGGCGACCGTTGGTGGATGGCGTTTACCGGTTTTGAAGAGGAAATCAAAGGGGCAGATAAAGTGATGTCCGCTTTTATGGGAAATATGGGCCAGTTGTTTGAAGCCGTTTTAAAAGCAGAAGAAGTGAAGGGAATTATCATAAATCCCTGGAACCGGACGCTGATGCTGGACAAAACACTGATTCGGATCATTCTGGGAGAGGCGGTGTAAATTCGTTGCAGCCGCCTCTGTATCCTGCGTCCTGTCGAAAATTCTCATTCCTTTCGTGGTTTTCCCGAAAAGATTCTTCGCAGATCCACTTTCACAATATAATAATACATCCCAATCAACAATGCTGCTGCCAGCACCCAGGCTGCCGGGCTTGCCAGACATACGCCCACATAGCTTTTCTGACCTGCGGCAATCACTGCCGCAACGCCTCTTCCCACCAGCTCCGCCACGCCGGCCATCATGGGAAGAAGGCCATATCCCAGCCCCTGGATGCCGTTGCGGTAGACGTTGACAATCGTCAGCGGGATAAAGAAGGCGCCCACGCATTTCAGATAGATGTCCACAGAACGGATGAGCAGTCCTGCGTCTTCGGATACAAACAGGTAGGTCATATATTTCCCAACGGTCATTATCAGAGCGGCCGCAAGGAAAGAGTAGATAATTCCGATGATCGTGGACACTTTAAATCCCTGCCGGATGCGGGGGACGTTTCCCGCTCCCATATTCTGAGCGCCGAAGGTGGCGATGGTGGTTCCCAGGGCCACATAAGCCTGTGTGACCACCTGTTCAATCTTGCTGGCAGCGGTAAAAGCGGCCACCAGCGTTGAGCCAAGGATGTTCAGCGCGGACTGCACCATCATGGTTCCGATGGCGGTGATGGAATACTGCAGAGCCATGGGAATTCCGATTCCGATCTGAGTTTTCAAAAGAGCTCCGGACGGATGCCAGTCCTCTCTGGTCATGTGAAGCATTGGAACCTTTTTTATGATGTACAGAAGACAGAGTACACCGGATACCCCCTGGGAAATGACCGTGGCCACGGCGGCTCCGGCGGCGCCCATGTGAAATACAATGATAAATACCAGATCCAATACGATGTTGAGCAAGGCTGAAAGTATGAGAAAATACAGGGGTACCCGGCTGTTTCCCAGCGCCCGCAGAATGCTGGCCAGAAGATTGTAAAGCATCTGTGCCAGAATTCCGGCGCTGATGATCATAATATACGCATAAGCGTCCGCAAAGATATCTGACGGCGTGTGCATCAGCTGGAGCCACGGTTTCATCAGAAGCATGAACGCGGCGGTGAGTATCAGACCCACCAGAAGGGACAGGATGGATGCTCCCGCCACTGTCCGGCGCATGGCGGGCATATCGCCGGCTCCGAATTTCTGTGCGGTCAGCACGGTAAATCCTGCGGTCATCCCCACCACGAATCCATAGATCAGAAACATGATGGTTCCGGTGCTTCCCACAGCGGCAAGGGCCTTTGTCCCGACAAATTTTCCCACAATGATCGTGTCGGCCATATTGTAAAACTGCTGAAATACATTTCCGATAAAGATCGGCAACGTGAAGCCCAGAATAATTCTCGCGGGGCTTCCGGTCGTCATATCCTGCTGTGCTGTTTTCATAACAATAAGCGCTCCTTCTAAATATAAAAATCCAAAAGCAGATTATATATCAGAAGGAGCATCCTGTAAATATTTTTTTCGGATTTTCACATTCCGGCTGTAAGAAGATCTTTGCGGGCAGGATAGCCGTAACTGCTTTCGGCGCTTTCCACTGCCCGGATAATGGCCTCGCTGACCGCCTCGGCCGCCAGTGTTCCGGTCAGATCCTGGTCCGCGTCCACATCTCCCACGGAAAGCGCGTAAAGGCTGTCTCCGTCAGCGGTGGTATGTACCGGACGTATGGAGCGGGCGTATCCATCGTGGCCCATGCCGGCAATTTTGCACAGGGAGGATTTGCCAAATTTACCGTTGGTGATGATCACGCCGATGGTGGTATTGCCTGTAAATTTATTTTCCACCACTTTCGTGCTGGCGTACATCAGCTCTTCGGTGGATCGGAAGGATGTCCGGTCTTGCATGGGGGTCTCCCACAGTCAGATCGAAAAGATCAGACTGGCAGACAAGGGGAACCCTGAGACCGCATCCCACTTCAAATCCAATGTTTCGTTCCTCCAGATACTGCATGATGCCGTCCGCCGCTCCCAGTCCATAGGCGCTGCCGCCGGCCAGCGCCACTGCGTGGATAAACTGTGCGGCCGCCAGGGGATTCAGAAGCTCGGATTCCCGGGATGCCGGCCCGCCGCCCCGGACATCCAGTCCGGCCCGCATGCCGTTTTCCGAGAAAAATACCGTGCAGCCGGTTCCGGCGGCCCGGTTTTCCGCCTGTCCGATTTTTATTCCTCTGATATCCCGGATGGAGATCTCTTTTTTCATGAATACGATGCCTCCTTTTTACGGAATTTTGTCTTTGCTGTCAGTATAGCATTTTCCCGGGACCGCCTCAATGCGCATTTACTCATTAAATTGTAATATCCATTTCGGGAACCTTCCATCCATTTGTTTATTTTCTCTTCCGGCTGTGCTACTATAACAGGGGAGGCTGCTTTGAGGGATGCGGTTTTTCCTATCATTTTATACAGAGGAAGAAGCTATGAAAACAAGTATAAAGGAACAAAAGAAGAGGCCGCGCCGCGGCTGGAAGATAGCCGCGGCGCCCCTGACCGGACGCGGACGGAAAATGATATTTGCCTGGGAGGCCATCGTGCTGGTGCTTCTGCTGGTACTGATGGTGGTGGAAAATGGAAAACAGACGGGGCAGGAGATGACTGCCGGGACGGTGGCAGAACCGCAGGTCCTGTCAGCCAGCGAGACAGAAGAGATTATGTTCTCCCCGGGCGCGGTTCCTGAAACGGAACCCTCCAACCTGATTGCTTCCACGGCAATTCAGGTCAACGGAGAAATTCTCCCGGACCCATCGGCCTACCATGCTTCTGCTCCCATATCTTTTGATCGGGGAGAACGGTATACGGACATGGATGGAGTGATCACCTTCCGCGGGGACAATTTTCGCGGAAGTCCTGCCTATGGACTGGCCAACATGAGTCAGTACACCCTGGAAAGTGCCTGGACACAGACCACGGGAAGCCTTTCTTATAATGGAAAAACCTGGACGGGAAACGGATGGACCGGACAGCCGCTGATCACCTCCTGGTCCTGTGAACTTCGGCAGCATATGAATCTGTATGACTGGGCCAGACAGCAGGAGGAGCTTACGGAGGTGATTTACGCCTCCATGGACGGACGGATCTATTTTATGGAACTGGAAACGGGAAAAGCCACCCGGGATCCTCTGGACGTGGGATTCACCTTTAAGGGTGCAGGGGCACTGGATCCCAGGGGCTATCCCCTGATGTATGTGGGAGCCGGCTATACCAGCGATCAGGGAAAGGCCCGGGTGTTTGTGATCAGCCTGCTGGACGGGAGTATCCTGTACACCATCGGCAATGACGATTCTTTCACCGACCGGCAGTGTTTTTTCTTTGACTCCTCCGCGCTGGTGGATGCCAGGACCGATACGCTGATCTATCCGGGAGAAAGCGGAATTCTGTATCTGATTCACCTGAACACGGCTTACGATGCGACTGCCGGAACCATATCGGTCAATCCGGACCAGGTGGTCAAATGGAAATATATGGGAACCCGGACCAGCAGCCAGGAATACTGGCTGGGGATGGAGGACAGTGCCGCTGTCTATGAGGGATATCTGTTTATCGCGGACAACGGGGGAAATTTGATGTGTCTTGATCTGAATACACTGCAGCTGGTTTGGGTGCAGGATGTGCTGGATGATACCAATGGTTCCCCGGTGCTTTCCGTGGAGGATGGACATCTGTATCTGTATATTGCCCCTTCGTTTCATCTGGGATGGCGCAGCTCTTCCACAGCGCCGGTTCCCATTTTCAAAATTGATGCTCAGAACGGAAGTATTGTATGGCAGACGGAATATGAGTGTTATTCGGTGGAGGATGTGTCCGGGGGAGTACAGTCCACGGTGGCGCTGGGCAAAGAGCAGCTGGACGACTATATCTACTGTACCGTTTCCCGGACAGGAGATCCCTCCGGGGGTGTTCTGGCCTGCCTGGAGAAACGGACGGGAGCGGTGGTCTGGGAGCATTCGTCCGGCTATGCCTGGTCCTCGCCGGTCTGTGTGTACAATGAGGACGGGGAAGGAAATGTCCTTTACTGCAGCAGTGACGGAAAGATGTATCTGATTGACGGGCTTACCGGTCAGGAGCGTTACAGCCTGACTCTCAGCGACGGCGTCATCGAGGCGTCACCGGCCGTATATAATGATATGGCGGTGGTTGGCACCCGGGCCAATGAAATTTACGGGATAAGGCTTCGGTAGCGGCTGGCGGTCTGGCAGCGCCGGCCTGATAAAAAACGCGCAGGTTCCATACCCGGGAACCCGCGCGTTTTTTTATCGGACGGCTGCGGCCACCGTAACGCATAAATAAAGAAACAGACCACCCAGAAGGATGCTGCTGTCGGCGCCCATCATCAGAAGCAGAAGCAGGGTTCCGCCGGTGCCGGCCGCCATAAAAAGTCCATCCGCCTTCCGGCTGCCGGGATTTGGACGGTCCATGGCAAACAGACAGAGTCCGATGATGGACAGCGCCGCGGCACATCCCAGCCAGAGCCCCACAAGCAGGCTGCCGCGGCCCGAAAGAACCGTAATCAGGGTTGTCAGAGCAATGACCGGAACGGCAGTCCAGCGGATCAACCGGCTTTCCAGGCTGCTTTTTTTCTTCATTTCGGCCACGGTGGCCACCATGCTTTTCAGATCCTCATTGGTATAATGATCTTCTTTCTCCAGTTTTTCGGAACGCATCAGCTCCAGGATCGAGATTCCGAGAGCCTCAGACAGCGGAACCAGCAGACTGATGTCCGGAAATCCCTTCCCTCTTTCCCAGCGGCTGACCGCCTTGTCTGTGATATGGAGCTTCTGGGCCAGTTCCAGCTGCGTCATATGCTGTGATTTCCTGCAGGCCGCCACAAAGGCGCCAAATGTTTCTGCGTTCATTCTGTCACCTCCTGTATCTGTAAGAATACAGGAAAATGGATGTTTATGGAACCGATAATCGCTTTATCATTCCGGAAACGGGACTCTACGAATCATTTCCCTGTATTTGCTGCAGGCAATATGCGATTCAGTTACAAACTGAATGACAAATCCGGGCCGGTATCTTATACTGAGAAATAGAAAAATCAGACTCTTTCTCAGGAGCCACATGAAATAATATCTATTTTACATTGCAAATGATATTGTGAATATATTCATAATATTCAAGATTCCTATCCGCTCATATAATTGTAATCACCAAGCAGAAGGCGGTGATTACAATATTCAATTACAGTCCATTGTGGGATACCATGAAGCGGAAAAAGATTACACAGTATCGGTTGATTCAGGATGGTATTCTGGATAACAAGACGCTGGATCGTCTGAAGAAAAATGAGAATATAACGGTAGTTACCCTGGAAAGGATCTGCAGAGCGTTGGACTGTGATATCAGCCAGGTGGTAAAACTGGAGCCCGATGAAGAGGAGGGTCCGGTGTGATAGCCGGAGAATCCCCAGGATGAGAAAAATCAAAAAAGTGAGGAATACAGAGGCAGGCGGCCTGCGTGATCTGTGTTCCTCACTTTTTTTCGATATCATTTATAATATTTGGGACAATGAAAAATCGCCCGGTGCGCTTCCGTTGTCCGGAAACAGCTATTGCGCTGTAATCAGCCGTACCTGATGTTCACCGGCGTACTGGCAGAAATCCTGATCCGGAAGCCGGTCGGTGATGATTCCGGTGAAATCCTCGGTCCGACAGAAAGTCAGCAGAGAAACCACCCGGAACTTTGTGGCATCGGCCAGAAGATACGTCTCGGCGCTTTTTTGCACCGCCATCTCTTTGATGCAGGTTTCCTCCGGAGAGGAATTGGTGGCGCCGCTTTCCGGGGAAATGCCTGTGGCGGCCATGAAAGCCTTTTTGACATTATAGGAGGATAATACTTTGGCGGCGCTGTTGCCCGTGAAGGAACAGGTTTTCCGGTTCAGCGTACCCGACAGGGAAATCACCCGGATATTTTCACAGGGCATGGCCCGCACAATCACCTCGATATTGTTGGTGAGAACCGTGATTTTCCGATCCTGAAGATAGTCCGGCATATACAGTGTGGTGGTGCCGGAATCAATGAAAATACTGTCTCCGTCCTCCACAAAGGAGGCGGCTTTTTTCGCAATGGCTTTTTTCGCCTCCTGATGGCTGATGGTCCGCTCGCTGAAAGAAACCAGCATTTTTTTTGTCTGTCCGTTCAGCATGACGCCGCCGTAGGTTTTAACAATATCCGGATTCTTGATAATCTCCTCCACATCCCTCCGGATGGTATTTTTGGACACCTGAAAAATCTGGCAGAGCTGGTCCAGAGACACCGTTTTGTGTTCGTAGATATAATTTTCAATTTCCGCAATTCTTTGAGAACGCATGAGACCTCCTCTCAGTTATCCGGTCCGGAGCATCCGCCGGATAAGGCTGGCGGCTCCGCGGCCGGTTCTCTCACCCTCTGAAGGAAAAAGCGGACACTGCCTTTTACGGCAGCGTCCGCCTTCAGGCCGGGATCAGATGGTTCCGTCCCAGGTACTTACCGTTTTCGCCTTCTTTTCTTCTTCGTCAAACCAGCGGGTGGTAACAACCTTGCGTTCTGTATAGAAACGGTAGCCGTCTTTGCCAAGGGTATGCAGATCACCGAAGAAGGACTGCTTGTGGCCGTTGAAGGGGAACATTCCGATGGGTACCGGGATACCCACGTTCACGCCTACCATGCCGCCGTCGGTGTGACGTACAAATTCACGGGCGTAATGGCCGTTCTGCGTGAAGATTACGGAGCCGTTGGCAAAGGGATTGGCGTTCATCACAGCCAGACCCTCTTCAAAATCTTTTACTCTCTTGATGCACAGTACCGGCCCGAAGATTTCTCTGTCTCCCACTGTCATACCGGGTTTTACATGATCCAGGATGGTGGGCCCCAGATAGAAGCCGCCTTCATATCCTTCCACTACGGTGTCGCGGCCATCCAGCACCAGCTGGGCGCCCTCTTCGATTCCCTTGTTGATCCAGTTGATTACGGATTCTTTGTGTTTGGCGTTGATCACCGGTCCCAGGTTGGTGGATTTGTCATAGGCGGGACCCACCTTCAGCGCTTTGGCTTTCTCCACAATGGCAGTCACCAGCTCGTCGGCAATGCTTTCCTGAACCACCACAACGGGAAGCGCCATACAGCGCTCGCCGGCGCAGCCGAAGGAAGCGTTGATGATGCCTGCTGCGGTACGCTCAATGGGAGTATCCTCCAGTACCAGCGCATGGTTTTTCGCCTCGCAAAGTGCCTGTACCCGTTTGCCGTTGGCGGCTGCGGTGGAGTAGATATGCTTTCCGACAGCGGTGGATCCCACGAAGGTGATTCCGCTGATATCCGGATGGCTCAGGAAAATCTCAGACTCGTGGCGGGAGCAGGTGACAATATTGATGACGCCGTCCGGAAGTCCTGCTTCTTTATACAATTCCGCGATTCTCATACAGGTCTGCGGCGTAAAGGTGGCTGCTTTCAGCACGATGGTATTTCCACAGGCGATGCAGATGGGTGTCATCCAGCCCATGGGAATCATGGCCGGGAAATTAAAGGGAACGATTCCCGCAAATACGCCCAGAGGCATCCGGTAGGATACGGTATCGTAGCCGGTGGAAGCATCCATCAGACTTTCCCCCATCATCAGCGAAGGCGCGGAGATGGCCTGCTCGGTGCCCTCGATGGCTTTCAGCACATCGCCTTCCGATTCGGCCCAGTTCTTTCCGTTTTCCCTGGCAACAGACATGGTCAGCTCATCCATATGCTGATACAGCAGATCCCGCAGCTTATACAGAATGGCAACCCTTTTCTTTACCGGTGTGGCGGACCAGCCGGGGAAGGCTGCTTTTGCGGCGGCAATGGCCTCTTCCACCTCATCCTTTGTACAACAGGGAACCTTGGCGATCACCTCTCCTGTACTGGGATTGTAAGCGTCGGTGTACTTGTCGGTTTTGGATTCTTTGAAAGAACCGTTTACAAAGTAACCCAGTTTTTTGATTTCTCCCATGATAAACTTCTCCTTTTTTGAAACAAAATGAGTAACTTATTGGTAAGTGTTGAATATATTTTAACCTGTTTTTTGCGGAAAATCAATGGGAAAATGAATCTTCCGCCACAAAGGAGGGAGATGCGAAGGAAATCCTCTGAAGCGGTTTACGGCCCAGCCTTCCCGTGTCAAAATCCCGTTCCAGGAGAATCACTTCATCGCTGCGCTGATTTGCAATCCCCAGCACCCCATCCTGGTCCATCAGGGCGATATGCCTGGGACATTTTCCGTGGCAGGAATATCTTCCGGCAAGGGAGGGAATACCCTCCGGAGAAAGCGTAAAATGCACGATGGTATCCTCGCCCCGGTTGGCGGCGTATAGATCGCGGCCGTCCCTGCTGACCGCCAGGGTGGAACCGGTGCTTTCGCCGGCAAAGGCAGGATCCAGAAGAGGATACTGCCCCAAAAGCTCCGGTTTTTCCGGCCGGCTGCTGTCGATAACCAGAAGCTGGCTGGAGTATTCGGTAACACAGTAGAAGCGGCGGCGTTTCTGATCGGCATAAAAATGCCTGGGACCGCATCCTTTTGGAAGGCGCAGAAGAGAAACCGGTGTCAGGCGTCCCTTTTCTTGGCGGAAACAGAACAGGGCATCCAGTTCGATATTCACCGCGTAAATGAAATCCCCCAGTATGGAAGAAAAATGCATCCTTGATTTCCTTCCGGTGCCGTCATCCAGCACCTGAGAAAACAGGACCGGACCAAAGGTGCCGTCTGCGTGGAGCTGCACGGTGAAAAAATGTCCCGTCCCCCAGCAGGAGCCGGCAAGGAATTCCATGGAAGCATCCGTGGTGATATGACACAGGGCGCCTCCTTCCGTGTCTGTCGTGTCGATGAGGCGCAGCCGGTTGCCTTCCCGCAGGAAAGACGTCAGTGTGCCGTGATCATCAAATTCGCCCACCGCAAAAACATACGGCCCATGAAAGCAGAGCCAGGACGGATTGCCCGGATCCGCCGCCCAGAGGGGAGCGGAGGAAGCGGGATCATAAAGCGCCATGGAAGGATGATCCTTCCTGCTGTAACCGGATATCCAGATTTTCATGATTTCAGAACCTCCTTGTGTTTGTCAAAATAAAAACGGAAACAACGCATTTCCCCGGAGCCGTCTGTGTCAGCGGCGCCCCGGCGAGGAGGCGGCAGCCCCCTGCAATATGCAAAAATCGTTTATGTGGCTATTGTACCATAACAGACAGAAAAATTCGCTCTGTTTTAAGGAGTTTGCGGCGATGATTTTGTGACGGTTTTATTTCGGGCTGCCCTGCGGGTATCCTGATGGCGAAAGGTTCGTCCGGAACGATTTCGGAAAATGGATACAGAAGGAGAAAATGCCTGTTGGAAACGACTGAAAAATAAATACAATTCTGCGTGCTTTTTGCGTGTATCTACAGGCAGATGAAAAAATGCACAAATACAAAATAATAAAATTGTGAAAAATATGAGAATACAGAGGGAGACGCCAAATAAAGATTGAAGTTTTTGGCAGGGTTGTGCTATGATGGATCCAGAGAGAAGTCTGAATTTGCGTGCAGAAGAAAAGCACGCAAAAATACAAAAAGGACAGGGTGAATAAGGATGAAGTACATTACATTTGACGAGAGCAGACCCTTTGATCTGATCCTTCTTGGACGGGTGGCCATCGATTTTAACCCGGCTTACAACGATCAGGTGAAAGAAGAGTTCAAGCCGCTGAAGAACGTTCACATGTTTGAAAAGTTTGTGGGCGGTTCCCCGGCCAATATCGCGGTGGGTGTGACCCGTCACGGCCTTAAGGCGGGATTTCTGGGGAAGGTTTCCGATGATCAGTTCGGGGATTATGTGGTGGACTATTTTAATGAGCAGGGGATTGACACCTCCCATATTACCAGATGTACCCACGGTGAAAAGCTGGGACTGACTTTTACGGAGATGCTTTCTCCCAGCGAGAGCAGTATTCTTATGTACAGAAACTGCATCGCGGATCTGCAGCTGTCAGTGGATGATATTGATGAGGATTATATCCGCAGCGCCAAGGCGATTCTGATTTCCGGTACTTCCCTGGCGGAGAGTCCGTCCCGGGAAGCTGCCATCAAAGCCGTGATGCTGGCCAGGAGAAATGATACCAGAGTGATTTTTGATATCGATTACCGGGCTTACAACTGGAAAAACGAGGATGAGATTTCCATTTATTATTCGATTGTGGGCAAAGAATCCGATATCATCATGGGATCCCGGGAGGAGTTTGACCTGACGGAGAAGCTGATCCGCCCCGGTATGACGGATGAAGAATCCGCGGCTTACTGGCAGGGGTGCCGCGCCAAGATTGTGGTGATCAAGCATGGTATGAAAGGCTCCACCGCTTACACCTGCGACGGGGAGAAGTTTTCCATCAAGCCGTTCCCGGTCCAGGCCAGGAAGGGCTTCGGCGGCGGAGACGGCTATGGCTCCGGCTTCCTGTACGGACTGTACCAGGGCTGGGATATTATTGACTGCCTGGAGTTCGGATCCGCGGAGGCGTCCATGATGGTGAGAAGCAATAACTGCTCCGATTCCCTTCCGGGACCGGAGGAGGTTCACGCGTTTATCAGAGAAGAAAAAGAACAGTACGGGGAAATGATTGCCCGGGTATAAAGAAAGAGAGGAATCGGTATGGCCAAGACAAAGAGAATGACCACCGCCCAGGCGATTGTCCGCTTTCTGGACAATCAGTATGTATCCATGGACGGGGTGGAGACAAAATTTGTGGAAGGATTTTTTACAATTTTCGGACACGGGATTGCCGTGGGACTGGGAGAAGCCCTGGATACCAATCCGGGACAGCTGCGGGTGATGCAGGGCAGAAATGAGCAGGGCATGTGCCATGCGGCCATCGCCTTCGCGAAGCAGAGCGGAAGAAGAAAGATCATCGCCTGCGCGTCCTCCGTGGGCCCCGGAGCGGCCAACATGGTGACCGCCTGCGCCACGGCCACGGTAAACAATATCCCGCTGCTGGTATTCCCGGCGGATACCTTTGCGTCCCGTCAGCCGGATCCGGTGCTGCAGCAGCTGGAGGTCAGCTCCAGCCTGGCGGTCAGCACCAATGACGCGTTCCGTCCGGTCTGCAAGTACTGGGACCGGATCACCCGCCCGGAGCAGGTGATGACAGCGCTGATCAACGCCATGCGTGTGCTGACAGATCCGGCGGAGACCGGAGCCTGCTGTATCGCGCTGCCGCAGGATGTGGAGGGTGAGTCCTACGACTTCCCGGAGTATTTCTTCAAAAAGAGAGTGCATCGGATCACCCGTCCGGTGGCGGTGGAAGAGGAGCTGGAGGACGTGGCCCGGGTGATCGCCTCCGCAAAGCATCCCCTGGTGATTGTGGGAGGCGGCGTGCGCTTCTCGGAAGCCGGCGAGGAGGTGGAGAAGTTCTGTGAAGAGTTCCACATTCCCTTTGGTGAGACCCAGGGAGGAAAGAGCGCCTGCCGTTCCAGCCATCCCTACTGTCTGGGAGGAATCGGCGTCACCGGTACCCTGGCGGCCAATGTGATTGCCAGGAAAGCGGATGTGGTGATTGCCATCGGTTCCAGACTGTCCGATTTCACCACCAGCTCCAAGTGGCTGTTCCAGAATGAGGACGTACAGTTTGTGACCATCAACAACTGCCGGTTCCATGCCTATAAGATGGACGCAGTGAAAGCGGTGGGCGACGCGAAAGTAACGGTGAACGCGCTGGCTGAGAAGCTGCGGGAGCGCGGCTATGTTTCCGCCTACAGCGGTGAGATTGAGGCGGCCAAGGAAGCCTGGGACAAGGAGATGGACCGCCTGGGAAGCATCGAGTATACCGGCGATGATTTTGAACCCATCATCAAAGCGAGAGATCCGAGGACCATTCCGGAGTATGTGAAGCTCACGGACGGAAGGATCACCCAGACCGCGGCGCTGGCTGCCATCAACCGGACCATCGACCCCGACGCTACCATCATCACCGCGGGAGGTTCCCTTCCCAGCTGCATGCAGAGAATGTGGCGGACAGACAAGCGGGGCGGCTACCATGCGGAGTACGGCTATTCCTGCATGGGATATGAAGTGGCCGCGACGCTGGGCGTAAAGATGGCGGAGCCGGACAACGAAGTATACTGTGTGGTGGGAGATTCCAGCTTCCAGATGCTGCACAGTGAGATCATGACCATCATGCAGGAGCGGAAGAAAGTGAATATCCTGATCTTTGACAACTGCGGATTCGGCTGCATCAACAACCTGGAGATGACTCATGGAATCGGAAGCCTGGCAACGGAATTCCGCTATACCGACGGAAAGAAACCCACAGGGGATCTGATTCCGGTGGATTACGCCAAAATCGGAGAAGGATACGGCCTGAAAAGCTACACCTGCCGCACGATCCAGGAGCTGGTGGACGCGCTGCAGGATGCAAAGAAACAGACCGTGGCCTGCCTGTTCGACCTGAAGGTTATTCCCAAGACCATGACCGACGGTTATGAGTCCTGGTGGGATGTGGGTCTGGCGGACGTATCCGAGAAGGAAAGCGTCAGAGAGGCCTGGAAAGAAGTAAAAGCCGGAAGAGACGCGGCGAGAAAATATTAAGGAGGAATCATTCATGGGAAAGGTATTTGGCTATCCGGAGTTTGACGAAAACGGCGAGAAGATTCTGACCACCTACGACAACGAGTACAGCGCGATGATGATGGACATCCGCGTTTACCGGATGAAAGCGGGCGAGACCAGAAGCTTTCTGAAGGAAGGCGAGGAGACGGCTGTGCTGCTGCTGTCCGGAAAGATTGTCTTCCGGTTTGACGGACAGGAAAAAGAAGTGTCCAGAGAGAGCGTATTTACCCAGGGTCCCTGGGCGGCCCATGTGTGCACGGGATGTGAGGTTTCCGTGGAGGCTGTGACGGACGCGGAGATTCTGGTACAGTCCACAAAGAATGAGAAAACCTTTGCGGCGAAACTGTACGCGCCCGAGGATGCTCCCTGGGGCTATTCCTGTGTAGGAAAGTTCGGAAACGTGGCAAAGAGAAGAGTGAATACCATTTTCGACCACGATATCGCTCCCTGGTCCAATATGGTGCTGGGCGAAGTGCTCAATGACCGGGGCAACTGGTCGGGCTATCTGCCCCACCGTCATCCCCAGCCGGAGACTTACTATTTCAAATTCGACCATCCGGAAGGATTTGGCGCCAGCTTTGTGGGGGATCAGGTGTTTAAGAGCACCAACGGAAGCTTTTCCGCCATTCCCGGAGGAGAGCTGCATCCCCAGGCGGTGGCTCCGGGCTACCAGATGTATACCTGCTGGATGATCCGCCATCTGGACGGAAATCCCTGGCTGCAGACGGACCGGTGCGAGGACGAAAGATACGTCTGGCTGCATGACGCCAAATTCGACGAATAAGAAATGTGGGGCCGCTCTCTGTGCGGGAACGGTCCCTGAAATAAAATACGGCAGAAGGGCTTCCGGGCCGGAATGCTGCCGGGAAAACAGGAGAAACGAATCATGTTTGATAAAGAAAAAGTAAAACTGGGTATCGCCCCCATTGCCTGGACCAATGACGACATGCCGGATCTGGGAAAAGAAAATACGTTTGAGCAGTGTGTCAGCGAGATGGCGCTGGCAGGCTTCACCGGCTCCGAGGTGGGAAACAAATATCCGAAGGATCCTCAGGTGCTGAAAAGAGCTCTGGATCTGAGGGGAGTGGAAATCTGCAATCAGTGGTTTTCTTCCTTCCTGCTGACAAAGCCTTTTGAGGAGGTGGAGAAGGAGTTCCGGGCGCAGCTGGCATTTCTGAAAGCCATGGGCGCGAAGATTATCGGCGCTTCCGAGCAGAGCTACAGCGTGCAGGGACAGCTGAATACTCCCATTTTCGGACACAAGTATGTGATGAATGATCAGGAATGGGAGCGGCTGTGTACAGGGCTTAACAGACTGGGAAAAATCGCGAAAGAAGAGTACGGCATTTCCCTGACCTACCACCATCATATGGGTACGGTGGTACAGACCGCTGAGGAGACGGCAAGACTGATGGAGAACACCGATCCGGAATATATGAGCCTTCTGTTTGATACGGGACATTTCGCATACTGCGGAGAAGATCCGCTGGAGATGGTGAAGACTTATATCGGACGGATCAAACATGTACATTTGAAGGATATCCGGCCGGAAGTGGTGGCACAGGTAAAGGAGAAAGACATGAGCTTCCTGGACGGCGTCCGGGCAGGCGCGTTTACTATTCCCGGTGACGGCTGCATTGACTTCGCGCCGATTTTCAAGGTGCTGGAGGATGCCGGATACGAGGGCTATATGGTGGTGGAAGCGGAGCAGGATCCCGCGAAAGCCAACCCGCTGGAGTATGCCATCCGGGCAAGGAAGTTTATTGCGGAGAATACCGGATTATAAATTGCCGGACAACAGGCAGGTGAGGAAAAATGTCGGTCAGAATACAGGATATTGCCGAACAGGCGGGGGTGTCCCGGGGAACGGTGGACAGGGCGCTGCATAAACGGGGGCGGATCCGGCCGGAGGTGGCAGAGCGAATCTGGGCCATTGCGGAGCAGATGGGCTATGTCCCCAGAGAAAGCGGACGAAAAAACCTGAAAATCGGTGTGGTGACACAGCTGGCCGGTTCCTCTTTCATGATCCGGGTGAATCAGGGGATTGAAGACGCGGCCAGACTGCTGAAGCAGCAGGGGGTACAGGTTCTGTGTCGGAATCTGGAAACCATCGATGAACAGCGGCAGCTGGAAGTGATCGATGAACTGGTGGAAGAGGGCATTGACGGACTGGCTCTGATGCCGATTCAGTGCGAGAGTATCCGGGCAAGGCTCAGCTGGCTGTCCCGGGAGCAGGGAATTCCGGTGATTACCTTTAATTCCGATATTGTGGGAGCCGGACGTACCTGCTTTGTGGGACTGGATAATAAGCAGAGCGGCCGGGCTGCGGCCGGACTGATGGGCATGCTGACCGGAGGACGGGGAAAGATCCTGGCAGTTACCGGGTATTTCACCAACAGCGTCAACAGCCTGCGGATTGAGGGATTTATCCAGGAACTGAAGGCCTCCTGGCCGGAGGCGGAGATTCTGGGAGTACAGAGCAGTTTCGATGATGCTGGAGAAGTGGAGAAAATTGTTACGGAGGCCATGGAGCGGACGCCGGATCTGGCCGGAATCTTTGTGGCCTCCGCCGGACAGGAAGGCGTCTGGAAGGCTTTCGACCGGTTGGGGATCGGCGTCAGAGAACGCCCCCATGTGATAATCTACGACCTTACCAGGGAAAATGTACAGGCCCTCCGGGACGGCAGCGTGGATTTCCTGATTGACCAGGAGGCATATGTGCAGGGCAATTATCCGCCCAAGCTTCTGTATGATCTGCTGGTGCGCGGCAGGCAGCCGGATGAGGAATTCCTGTTTACGGATATTAATATCAAGACAAAGTACAATCTTTGACAAAGGGGGCGCCGGTATCCGATGACCGGCCTCCCTTTTCGGCGTATGACAGCCGTCCAGGCTGACGGAAAACGCAGAATCAAAAAACGAGGAGAGAGAAAAAATGGCAAGAGAATTCATTATGCCGGGCCATATTGTGTCCGGGGAAAATGCACTGAAAGAAGCAAAAAACTATCTGAAGGATATGGGAAAGAAAGCCCTTCTTGTAACCGATGAAGTGATGGTGCAGCTGGGGAATGCCGCTGCAGTGGAGGAAACGCTCCGGGAGGCCGGCGTGGAGTACGCGGTATACAGCGGAATCAGCGGAGAACCCACGGATCAGATGATCTATAAAGGGCTGGAGATTTACCGCCGGGAAAACTGTGATTTTCTGGTGGCGCTGGGCGGAGGAAGCCCCATTGATTCCATGAAAGCCATTGGCGCCATGTCAGTGAATGAAGGAAAAATTTCGGATTATATGGGAAAGACCTTTGAAAAGAAGAATCCTCCCATGGCAGCGATTCCAACCACAGCGGGAACCGGATCGGAGGCGACCCAGTTTACCATCATCACCGATACGGAAAATGATGTGAAAATGCTCTTAAAAGGCGGCGTGCTGATGCCGGATCTGGCCATCATTGATCCCCGCTTTACGATGACGGCTCCTCCGAAAATCACCGCGGCCACAGGCCTGGATGCTCTTACTCATGCCATCGAGGCTTACACCTCCAAAAGAGCGCAGAGCCTTTCCGATACCTTCGCGGTGTCGGCGGTGAGAAAGATTTTCCGCTATCTCCCCAGAGCCTTTCAGGACGGATCGGATGTGAAAGCCAGAGAACGGATGGCGGTGGCTGCGCTGGAGGCGGGTATCGCTTTTAACAATTCTTCCGTGACCATTGTACACGGTATGAGCCGTCCCATCGGCGCTCTGTTCCATGTACCCCATGGTATGTCCAACGCCATGCTGCTGAAAGAATGCTTCGGTTTCGTGATGGACGGCGCCGATGAGGAGCTGTATGAGCGTTTCGCTTATCTGGCCAGAACCATCCATGCCGCAGATAAACGGGACAGCGACCAGGAAGCCAGCAGAAAATTCCTGGAAGCGGTGGTGGATTTGTGCCGCCTGCTTCAGATCCCGACTCTGGAGGAATACGGCATTAATAAGGAAGAATTTTTTGCGCAAATCGACAAGATGGCCGAGGATGCCATGGCCAGCGGAAGTCCCTCCAATACCAGAAAACAGCTGGACGCAGAGGATCTGAAGAACATTTATCGGAAACTGTGGTGAATTTGAAAATTCCTGTTGACTTGAAGTATACTCCAGGTCTTATGATAAAAACGAAAGCAATTTGGAGCCGACCATAGAAAATGGTTATAGACAGGTATTACATTTAAGTATTTGTCGGGGGCTCTGAAGCGTGTTAGACTTTATGATAAAGGCGTCCGGCCACCGTGAAGACGGCGCCGGACCGGTTTCATGACAATGGATGGCCGCAGTGCGTGTCATCGGTGATTATGGCAATGGATGATTCGCGGCGCGTGTTCTCCATTGTTTCGGACAGGAGGAAAACAGATGGTTTATAAGGAATTTCAGGATCTGAAACTTTCGGCGCTTGGCATGGGCGCCATGCGTCTGCCGGTCATTGACGGAGACGATGCGAAAATTGACGAGGCGGCTGCCGGAAAAATGGTGGATTATGCCATGGAGCACGGAGTGAATTACTATGATACCGCCTGGGGATACCATGACGGAAACTCCGAGCTGGTGATGGGAAGAGCACTGAAAAAGTATCCCAGAGACAGCTATTATCTGGCGACCAAATTCCCAGGATACGACCTTTCCAACATGGACAAGGTGCAGGAAATTTTTGAAAAACAGCTGGAAAAATGCGGCGTGGAGTATTTTGATTTCTATCTGTTCCACAATGTATGTGAGATGAACATCGATGCCTATCTGAACAAAGCGTATGGCATCTATGACTATCTTCTGAAACAGAAAAAAGAGGGACGGATCCGTCATCTGGGATTTTCCGCCCACGGAAGTGTGGAAGTGATGAAACGGTTCCTGGAGGCTTACGGGAAGGATATGGAGTTCTGCCAGATCCAGCTGAATTATCTGGACTGGAGCTTCCAGGACGCCAAAGGCAAGGTGGAGCTGCTGAATCAGTACAATATCCCGGTGTGGGTGATGGAGCCGCTGCGGGGCGGCAAGCTGGCTTCCCTTACGGAAGAGGAGAGCGCAAAGCTGAAAGAGCTGAGGCCGGATGAGACCATCCCCGCATGGGCGTTCCGTTTCCAGCAGTCCATTCCCAGCGTGACCATGGTACTGTCCGGTATGTCGGATATGACCCAGATGCAGGAAAATATCCGCACCTTTGAGGAGGACAAACCGTTAAATGACGCGGAGAGGAAGGCGCTGCTTGATATGGCGGACGAGATGGTGAAAAAGATCGCGCTTCCCTGTACCGCATGTCATTACTGTGTCAGCCACTGTCCCCAGGGACTGGATATTCCGGGACTGCTGGCATTGTACAATGAACACTGCTTTACCGGCGGAGGATTTATCGCTCCCATGGCGCTGTCGGCGGTTCCGGAGGACAAACGTCCCAACGCATGTATCGGATGCCGCAGCTGTGAGGCTGTATGTCCGCAGCAGATCAAGATTTCGGAAGCGATGGCTGATTTCGCAGAGAAACTGGGTATGTAAGAAATAGAAAGGCTGAACAGTTAGGTTGAAAAAGTAACGGTTCAGCCTTCTGCTGTCTTACAGGAAAGGATTACGGGAATGGAATACAGAAAACTTCCCAGAGGGGAAGAGCAGATCAGCATTCTGGGGCTGGGAAACAGCTCCCTGGGAGCTTCCGGAGAGAAAGAGACCCAGGCAGAGGTGGAAATGGCCATGGAGGCAGGGGTCAACTATTTTGATATGGCCGCCTCCGACAGCTCGCCCTTTGAAGCCTTTGGGCGGGCAGCCGCGGGCTGCAGAAAGCAGATATACTATCAGATCCATTTCGGCGCGGATTATTCCGGCGGCGCCTACGGGTGGACCCTGGATCCGGAGAAGATCCGCCGCAGCGTGGATGAGCGGATGGCTCTTTACCGCAGATGCGGGAAAGAAGGTGTGGGAATTTCCGTGATGAAAGCATTCGGCGGCGGGCAGCTGCTGAATCCGAAGACATCTCATTTTGGAAAAGCGCTGACGGAATATCAGTGTATCCAGTATGCGTTGGATAAACCGGGGGTTCTCACCGTGCTGCCGGGAATCCGTAATCGGGAGGATCTGAAAAGAATTCTGGGATTTCTGGAGGCATCTCCCGAAGAGAGGGACTATGCTGTGCTGGGAACCTTCACGCCGCAGGAGGCGGAGGGCGTCTGCGTGTACTGCAATCACTGCCAGCCCTGCCCGGCAGGACTGGATGTGGGGCTGATCAATAAATATTATGATCTGGCCAGGGCAGGGGACGCCCTGGCGAAAGATCATTATGTAAACCTGAAGAAAAAGGCCTCCGACTGCGTGGGCTGCGGCCACTGTGATTCGCGGTGCCCCTTCCATGTGCGGCAGTCCGCGAGAATGGAGGAAATACAGGGGTATTTCGGTAGGTAATATACAGACATAACGCACAGACAGCAGCTGGAAACGCATGGATTTCGGCTGCTGTTTCCTTTGGTTCTTTGCCTGCCTCATAACTGGAAACAGAAAAGTCCGCATATGGCAAATTGCGGCAGTACGTCCGGAAGGCCCAACTGCTGTCAAATGAGAAAAAAACTGCAGGTTCAGGCTTTACAATTTGGACGCAGTGAGCTTATAATAGGACGGGAAGCGGCAGGCATGCCGCTTTTGGGAAAATATAGTCATATGGGGGCTGTTTTGGAAAACAGCCCTTTTTGGTCGTTGATTTGGAAAACTCAAGGAGGCGTGTAAACAATGACAAAGATTGATATTATATCCGGTTTCCTGGGAGCCGGAAAGACAACTCTGATTAAGAAGCTTCTCAGCGAGGCTTTAAAGGGACAGCAGGTGGTGCTCATCGAAAATGAATTCGGTGAGATCGGTATTGACGGAGGCTTTCTGAAAGAGTCCGGCATTGAGATCAGAGAAATGAATTCCGGCTGTATCTGCTGCTCTCTGGTGGGAGATTTCGGAACTTCCTTAAAAGAAGTGATCGACACCTATCATCCGGACCGGATCGTCATCGAGCCCTCCGGCGTGGGCAAGCTTTCCGATGTGATCAAGGCGGTAAAGAATGTCAAAACCGACTGTGAGATCAGTCTGAACAGCTATACCACTGTGGTGGACGTGAATAAATGTAAGATGTACATGAGAAATTTTGGGGAGTTTTTTGAGAATCAGCTGGCATATGCCAAAACCATCATTCTCAGCCGTACCGATACCCCCAAGGCCACGGAAGAGAAAGTGGAGCAGGCGGTAGAACTGATTCGCGGCGTCAACAAGGATGCGGTGATCATCACCACACCCATTGAGAAACTGGAGGGAAGCCAGATTCTGGAGGCCATGGAGCAGGGCCGTCGGGAGGACGAAGAGATTTGCCCGGTTTGCGGTGAAGCCCACGAGGAGCATGACCACGGGCACGGCTGCGAAGGCCATGAGCATGACCACGACCACGAAGGTCATGACCATGAGCATTGCCACCACGACCACGAGGAGCATGACCATGAGCATTGCCACCACGACCACGAAGGCCATGACCATGAGCATTGCCACCACGATCATGAGCATGACCATGAGCACGACCATGAGCACTGCCATCACGATCATGACCATGACTGCGGCTGCGGCCATGACCATGATCACCACCATCATCACCACGCAGACGAGGTATTCACCAGCTGGGGACGGGAGACGCCGAAGAAGTTTACCCGTCAGGAGCTGGAGGATATGCTGAAAAAACTGTCAGAGGATGACAGCTTTGGCGTGATTCTTAGGGCCAAGGGAATGGTGGACAGCCCGGACGGCCAGTGGATTTATTTTGACATGGTTCCGGAAGAGTATGAGATCCGCACGGGGGCGCCCCAGGTGACCGGAAAGCTCTGCGTGATCGGTTCCAAGATGGATGAAGGAAAACTTGCAGAATTGTTTGGAGTGAAATAGTCATGTTTGAGAGAGATGTTCCCGTATATTTAATTACCGGATTTCTGGAAAGCGGAAAGACCCAGTTCCTGGATTTTACCATCCGTCAGCCGTATTTCCAGATTCCCGAACAGACCCTGCTGTTGGTGTGCGAGGAGGGGGAAGAGGAATATGATCCGGCGGAACTGAAAAAATGCAATACAGTGATGGAAATTATCGAAAATCCGGAGGATTTCACCCTGGAAACCCTGAAGGCTCTGGACAAAAAGTACCGTCCGGAGCGGGTGCTGATTGAGTATAATCCGCTCTGGTCTGTGGCAAAACTGTATGAGATGTCCATGCCCAGAGGATGGGATATGGCGCAGCACATTGTCACGGTGGACGCCAGCTGCTTCCAGATTTATATGAACAATATGAAATCCATTTTCATGGAGATGATCCGGGGCGCGGATATGGTGATTTTCAACCGGTGTCAGCCGGACAATCCGCTGGCAAATTTCCGCAGAAGCGTCAAGGTGGTGAGCCCTGCGGCGGAGGTGCTTTTTGAGGATGAAAACGGCGAGATCGAGGATATTTTCCAGGATGAGATGCCTTACGACATGAATGCGGATGTCATTGAGATCGAGGATATTGATTACGGTATCTGGTACATTGATATGATGGACAATCTGGACAATTATGTGGGGAAAACCGTCCGCTTCAAAGGGCAGGTGCTGAAAAGCAGAGATCTGAACGCGGGATTTTTTGTGCCGGGAAGAATGGCCATGACCTGCTGTGCGGATGATACCCAGTTCATCGGCTATGTGTGCAAGAAACCGGACGCGGGGAAACTGCGGATGGGCTCCTGGGTGGAGGTGACGGCCCGGGTGGAAAAAGAGTACATGGACGTATACCATGATGAAGGGCCGGTACTCTATGCCAAAGAGATTAAAGAGGCCGCGAAGCCGGAGCAGGAGCTGGTGTATTTTACCTGACGGATGTGGCAAAGGAGACGAAAATGTTTATTATCGCAGGCCTGGGAAATCCAGGAAAAAGATATGAAAATACCCGCCACAATGTGGGGTTTGACGCCATCGACGAGTTGGTGGACCGGTACCGGATCCCCGGAGGCGGAGTCAGCCATAAGGCCATGGTTGGCAAGGGAATGATAGAGGGGCAGAAAGTGCTTCTGGCAAAGCCTCTGACCTTTATGAATCTCAGCGGGGAGGCCATCCGGGGGCTGGTGGATTATTATAAAATCGACCCGGAGACGGAATTGCTGGTGATTTATGACGATATCAGTCTGGAACCTGGAAATATCCGGATCCGAAAAAAAGGCAGTGCCGGCGGTCACAATGGAATTAAGAGCATCATTGCGCAGCTGGGTACGCAGAATTTTCAGCGGATCCGCATCGGCGTGGGCGAAAAACCGAAGAACTGGGATCTGGCGGATTATGTGCTGGGAACCTTTGGAAAAGAAGACCGGCCTCTGGTGGAAGAAGCCATTGGCCATGCGGCCCAGGCGGCGGCTATGATTGTCCGGGGACAAATCGATGAGGCGATGAATTGCTTTAATCGGACCAAGGCGGCTCCGAAGCCTGTGCAGGAGTAAGGAAAAGGACGGAACGTTGACGCGCGGACAGATGCCGGGAGGCAAAAACCGTGCGCGGCTGTCCGCAGGAAAGGAAAAGATGTATGAACGCATTCGTACAGCCATTGTATCAGCTCGCTGATTTTGAGGAAATAAACAGACAGGTGAAAAAGCCGGGAATCGTGCAGGTTTCCGGCTGTATTGATTCCCAGAAGGCGCATTTTGCCAATGGGGTTGGCTGCGGATTTTCTTTCCGGCTGATTCTTGCGGAAAATGATCTGAAAGCCCGGGAATTTTATGAAGATTACCGGATGTATGATCCGGAGACGTTTCTGTATCCCTCCCGGGATCTGATTTTTTACCAGGCCGATATCCACGGAAATCTCATTACCCGTGAGCGCCTCCGGGTAATCCGGGCGCTGATGGAACGGAACCGGGCCACGGTGGTGGCTTCCATTGATGGCTGTATGGACTGCCTGCTGCCGCTTTCGGTGCTTGAAAGCAGCGTTCTGCGTTTTCAAAGCGACAGCCCTGTGGATCTGGAAGAGGTGACCCGACAGCTGGTGGAACTGGGCTATGAACGGACGCCCCAGGTGGAGGTGCCCGGCCAGTTTTCCGTCCGGGGCGGCATCCTTGATGTGTTTTCTCTGACGGAAGAAAATCCCTGGAGGATCGAGCTTTGGGGTGATGAGATTGATTCCATCCGCAGCTTTGACGCGGAAAGCCAGCGCTCCATCGAAAATCTGGAGGAGATTGTCATTTATCCCGCCACGGAACTGGTGCTGGACGATGAAAAACGCAAAAAGGGTCTGGAGGCCATAAAGAAAGAGGCGCAGGCCTGTCAGAAGAAGCTGCGGGAGGAGATGAAGACCCAGGAGGCCGCCAATATCGGCCGTCTGGTAAAAGAACTGGAGGAGCAGCTTACTCAGACGGAGCGCTGCGCGGGGGCGGAGGGATTTGTTCATTACTTCTGCCGGGATACCGTATCCCTTCTGGATTATTTTCCGGAAGATACGTTGGTGGTGCTGGATGAACCCAACCGGCTGGTGGAACATGCGAAAGCCACGGAAGAGGAATTTCGGGAGAGTATGATTCACCGGCTGGAGAAGGGATATCTGCTGCCTGGACAGATGAAGCTGATCTGGCAGCATCAGGAGGTGGTTCACCGGATCAACCGCCGTCATACCCTGTCCCTGTCCATGATGGAACCGCGCGCGGGAGACTGGGAATTTCATTATGACAGCCAGATTACCGTGCGTTCGGTAAATCCTTATAACAACAGCTTTGAGCTTTTGGTGAAGGATCTGAAGGGATGGAAGAAAAGCGGCTATCAGGTGCTGCTGCTGTCCGGCTCCCGGTCACGGGCAGCCCGTCTGGCGGAGGATCTCCGGGAGGAGGGGCTGGCCGCTTTTTACAGCGATGATCCGGAAAGGGTCATTCAGCCGGGAGAGATCCGTACTTCTTACGGCCATGTGACCAGAGGATTTGAGTATCCCTGGTGCAAATTCGTGATGATTTCAGAGACGGATATTTTCGGCCGGGAAAAGAAAAAGCGGAGAAAGAAAAGCGAATATAAAGGCCAGCGGATCCAGAGCTTCAACGAGCTGTCCGTGGGCGATTTTGTGGTGCATGAAAATCACGGACTGGGAATCTACCGGGGCATCGAAAAGCTGAAGGTGGACGGCGTGATGAAGGATTACATCAAAATCGAGTACGCCGGGGACAGTACCCTTTATGTGCTGGCCACCCAGCTGGACGTCCTGCAGAAATACGCCGGGGCCGACGCGAAGCCGCCCAAATTGAACCGGCTGGATGGTCAGGACTGGAAAAAGACGAAAACCCGTGTCCGGGGCGCTGTGAAAAATATTGCCAGGGAGCTGGTGGAGTTGTACGCGGTCCGGGAGCATCAGCAGGGGTTCAAGTACGGGCCGGATACGGTCTGGCAGAAGGAATTTGAGGAAATGTTTCCCTTTGAGGAGACGGAGGATCAGCTGGCGGCCATTGAAGCGGCCAAAAAAGACATGGAAAGCGGGAAGATCATGGACCGGCTGGTCTGCGGCGATGTGGGTTACGGCAAAACGGAAATCGCCATCCGGGTGGCCTTCAAGGCTGTCCAGGAGGGAAAACAGGTGGTTTATCTGGTTCCCACCACCATTCTGGCCCAGCAGCATTACAACACATTTTCCCAGCGGCTGAAGGATTTTCCGGTGCGGGTGGATCTTCTGTGCCGGTTCCGCACAGCGGCCCAGCAGAAGAAAACCGTGGAGGATCTGAAAAAGGGACTGGTGGATATTGTCATCGGCACCCATCGGGTACTGTCCGCCGACGTGCAGTTTAAGGATCTGGGGGTGCTGATCATCGATGAGGAGCAGCGCTTTGGCGTCACTCATAAAGAAAAAATCAAGCAGATGAAGAAAAATGTGGATGTGCTGACACTGACCGCCACTCCCATTCCCCGGACACTGCACATGAGCCTTATCGGCATCCGGGATATGAGTGTGCTGGAGGAGCCGCCGCAGGATCGCCTTCCCATTCAGACCTATGTGATGGAGTACAATGAGGAACTGGTACGGGAGGCCATCACCCGGGAAATGGCCCGGGGCGGCCAGGTGTTCTATGTGTACAACCGGGTCAATAATATTGACGAGATCACCAATCAGATCGCGAAGCTGGTGCCGGAGGCCAATGTGGCCTTCGCCCATGGACAGATGCGGGAGCGGGAGCTGGAGAAAATCATGGTGGGATTTATCAATGGCGACATCGATGTGCTGGTATCCACCACCATCATTGAAACCGGCCTGGATATTTCCAATGTGAATACCATGATCATCCACGACGCGGATCAGATGGGCCTGTCCCAGCTTTACCAGCTGCGGGGGCGGGTGGGAAGATCCAACCGGACCGCCTATGCGTTCCTCATGTACCGGAGAAACAAGATGCTCAAGGAAGTGGCGGAGAAACGGCTTCATGCCATCCGGGAGTTCACGGAGCTGGGCAGCGGCATCAAAATCGCCATGCGGGATCTGGAAATCCGCGGCGCCGGAAATCTTCTGGGCGCGGAGCAGCACGGCCACATGGAGGCGGTGGGATACGATCTCTACTGCAAAATGCTGGGCGAAGCGGTGAAGGAAGCCAGGGGCCTGCCGGTACAGGAGGATTTTGAGACCACCATTGATCTCAGCGTGAACGCTTACATTCCGGAAAAATACATTCCCAATGAATATCTGAAGCTGGATATTTATAAACGGATTGCCGGCATCGAAAATGAAGAAGAGTACGATGATATGCTGGAGGAACTTCTGGACCGGTTCGGCGAACCGCCGAAAACCGTGCAGAACCTGCTGGCAGTGGCCCGCCTGAAAGCCCTGGCTCACCGGATCTATATGACGGAGGTACGTCAGCTGGGGGAGGAGCTGAAGTTTACCATGTACGAGCAGGCGAAAATCGATCCCGCCGCCGTTCCCCAGGTGATCGCCATGTATCCGGACGAGATGAAGTTTAAGGTGGAGACCAATCCCTATTTTCTCTATACACCAAGAAACCGTCGGGCAAAGGGGAAAGAGAATGTGCTGGAGAAGGCGGGGGAGATTCTGGAAAGGATGCAGGTGCTGGTGAAGAGTTGAGTTTAGAGCTGATAAGGATGATCCAAAACATCAGGGAGATGTTTTGAATATTGGAAAGTGAGGCGATAATATATGTGTCTGGTTTGTGAAAGAATTGACATGATAAAAAAAGGTGAAAATCCGTATTTTGTCAAAGAATTGGAAACAGGATATGTCGTGATTGGAGATCATCAGCACTTTTATGGATATTCTCTCTTTCTTTGTAAGGAGCATAAAATAGAATTGTTTCAGTTAGAGCCTTCTGTAAAAAGAAAGTTTTTAGAGGAAATGTCCATTGTAGCAAAGGCGGTATCAAATGCGTTTGGCGCTGAAAAGATGCACTATGAACTGCTGGGAAATTGCGATACGCACCTCCATTGGCATTTATTCCCAAGAAAAAATGGTGATTTGGAAAATTACGGGAATAAAGGGAAAGGCCCTGTCTGGTGGTATCCCAGGGAGAAAATGTACAGTGACGGAAATTGCCCTTCGGATTCCGAATTGAAAAGTATGAAGGCAAAATTGTCAGAAGAGCTGGAAAAACTTATAAAATGAGAGAAGTGAGGTGGCAAATGCGCTGGATGCCCCGATTGAACGGTTTCCTATGGAAAAGAAGCAGAGAATGAGAAAACGGGGAGCAGAGGTTGTCTGCAAATAAAATAGTAGTTGAAACAGAACGGACGTTCTGATAAAATCAAAACAGGCACTGCCAGAGAACGGTAGGCGGTTGGTCCTTCGACAGAGGTTGCTGAGTGCCAGTGGCACTCGTTTAGCAACGACCGAAGCGGGAGCGTAGACCTGAACCCTCTGATTACATAGAAATCTCTGCAAAGAGAAATCCAGGAAAGGAGGGCGAACTTATGAGTGATTATGAAATGCTCTCCATCGTTTTGATGATACTTGGTATTGTTGTTGCGATCTTAGTGGCATACATTGATTATACAAAAAAGTAACCGCCCCACGCCAAAGGATACGGTTACTTTTTTTAACTGAAATCTATTTGGACTAACCGCTTATCGGTAGTGCCTATTTCTATGATGTTGGGGTCGAAACTATATAATTAGTTGTGCCCTGTACCTATAGTACCTTGAAAAATTCATATTTTGTAGTATTATGCTGGGATTTCTGGCATATATGCCGGGTATTTCCCTC
>ERZ1643246.1231-NODE-1231-length-28481-cov-14.311405_pt1 | contig 28481 bp, 28 predicted proteins | sample MGYA00579265_ERZ1643246 | MGnify/ENA primary metagenome ERZ1643246 (study PRJEB29033, sample SAMEA4952261) | chicken gut metagenome | biome: Broiler Chicken; feature: Gastrointestinal Tract; material: Caecum | place: Ireland | collected 2018 | study: Broiler...
CAAAAAAGCCCGGAATATCAAGGAAAATCATCGCTCAGACGATTGAAGTACGGCTTAAAGGCTGCACGTCGCGCTCCGCAGTTCTCCAAGAGATAATCAGTATATTTTCGAAAGCTCCTGCCTTTGGGTGGGAGCTTTTTTGCATGAAATGTACAGAGTGCAGGGGTGAACTGAGCATCGATTTGTGCATGATCGTATAATGTGAATCGCAAGTGAGCATGAAATTTAAGGGGGATCCGCACCTGAACCAGCTGCGAAAAGAGAGGAAAATCTAGGGAATTTTACTTTTTTAGGCAATAATTGTTTTGTTTATTGGCGAAAAGTGCTATGATAACAGTAGAATTTATTGTTACAAATTAGATAGATTTGACGTTGAGGTTCGCGAGAGCCTTGCGTTTTGAAAAAAGTCTTACTATATATAGACACGATTATAGTGTCTGCAAAATGAAATTGTACAAGGAGAGGACGAAAATGAGGAAAAGAAAAGCAGCGGTATGGATGGCAACACTTACATTTGCATTATGTGTGCCGCAGGCGTTGCCTGTAGTTCCAGCTACGATTGTGGCGGAGGCACACAGCGGACGCACGGACAGCAATGGAGGTCATCGGGACAATAAGAATAAGAGCGGTTTGGGAAGTTATCACTACCATTGCGGAGGACATCCGGCTCATCTGCATACCAACGGTATTTGCCCGTATGACAGCAATGCTGGCGCAGCGCCGGCGGCTGCTCCGGCTCAAACGATACCGGAGAATATTTCCATGGTCTTTGATGCCAGATATTATGCGGACCACAACACGGATTTGTATGAGGCTTACGGCTATGATGAGGAGCAGCTTTTGAACCATTTCCTTACTTCAGGAATGAAGGAAGGGCGGGTGGCCTGTGATTCCTTTAATGTTTCGGTTTATCGGGAAAATAATTCGGATCTTGTAAATGTTTATGGCGATGACCTGCCTGCATACTATGAGCACTACATGAGCTGCGGGCATTCGGAAGGACGGATTTGTCACTAAGAGGTGATGAGGAATGGAGTATATTGCACATTCCGATAAGGAAAGAGTGCAGACGCTGATCGCACATTTGGAAGGAACCGCACGGCTGGCAGAAGGATTTGCCAGCCGTTTTGGAAAGGGGGATTGGGGGTATTGCTGCGGTCTTCTCCACGATATTGGAAAATATTCCGATGACTTCCAGAAGAAAATCAGGGAAAACAGTACAGCCATGGTGGATCACGCCACCGCGGGCGCAAAGGTTTGCTTACAGAAAGGCGGCTTTTATGGATTTTTAAGCTACTGTATAGCAGGCCATCACGCAGGGCTGCCGGATACGGGAGGTACGCAGGATACTGGAAGCGCCCCTACGTTAAAGGGAAGAATGAGAAAGCGAATTCCTGACTTTTCGGCCTACCAGAAGGAGATTCAAATACCGGAGATCAAATCAGTGCCCTTTGACCAGCAAAAAGTCAGGAATGTTGATTTTTCATTGAGTGTATTGATTCGTATGCTGTACTCTTGTCTGGTGGATGCGGATTTTCTGGATACGGAAAATTTCATGAAAAATGGCCGGGTTGAACGCATATCAGGTGAATCAATCGAGGTACTTCTGGAAAGGCTGAAACATCATATCGAAGACTGGCTGAAAAATGAAGATATTGATACCGTTAATGGGAGAAGAACGGAGATTTTGAGAAGTTGTCTGGAGGGCGGAACGGCTGAGAAGGGAATATTTCGCCTGACGGTTCCCACCGGAGGTGGAAAGACCATTGCTTCTTTGGCCTTCGCTTTGAGCCATGGGGTAACGCAGCATCTGGAACGGGTGATTTATGTCATTCCATACACCAGTATTATCGAGCAGAATGCAGACGTATTTCGCCGTATTCTGGGCGGGGAAAATGTTCTGGAAAATCACTGCAACGTGGATTACGAGAGCTCGGAGGAGTTAAGATCTATGCAGTTCGCCTCGGAAAACTGGGACAAGCCGGTAGTAGTTACAACCAATGTGCAGTTTTTTGAATCCCTTTTTGCCAGCAAGTCTTCTCGCTGCAGGAAGCTTCATAATATCGCTAACAGCGTGATCATTTTTGATGAGGCTCAGATGCTTCCTCTGGATTATATGAAGCCCTGCACGGCTATGATGGAGGAGTTGGTTCAAAATTATGGGTGCAGCCTCTTGCTTTGTACGGCTACGCAGCCTGCTCTTACATCCTTTTTTCAGGAGGGAGCCAACATTCGGGAACTGTGTCCGAGAATGGAAGAGCAGTTTCGCTTTTTTGAGAGAGTGAAATTCCGGAATATTGGAAATGTGACGGAGGAAGAACTGCAGGCTAAGCTTTCGGAAGAAATCCAGTCCCTCTGTATTGTGAATACCAGGAAAAGAGCGCAGTCCCTTTATCAAGGATTAAAGGGCGATGGAGTTTACCATTTATCAACAACTATGTATCCGAAACATAGAAGGCGTATTTTGGAAACGATCAGAGAGCGGCTGCAGAACGGCGAGAAATGTGTTGTGATTTCTACCAGTCTGGTGGAGGCGGGAGTGGATTTGGACTTTCAGGCGGTCTATCGTCAGCTGGCCGGAATCGACTCCATGATTCAGGCGGCGGGGCGCTGCAACCGGGAGGGAAAGAGAAGCGCGGATGAGAGCAGCGTGTATCTCTTTCAGTTCGAAGAAAGAGATAAAAGTCCGGGGCAGAGACAGCAGCTTGATGTGGCAAAGAACCTTTTGGCGGAAGGATGGGATGTTTCAGACTTAAACTGTACAGAGGAGTATTTTAAGCGCCTGTACCATGCCAGAGGAACTTCTCTGGATAAAAAACGGATTATGGAGGCGTTTTCCAAAAGAATCTTCCGATTTGCTGAGGTTGGAAAGGAGTTCCACCTGATTCAGGAACAGACAAAGACCATTCTGGTAAAAAGAGAGGAGGAAGCGAAGCAGCTTCTCTGGCAAATACAAAACGGCGGTTATACGAAATCGGTTATGCGCAGAGTCCAGCAGTATTGTATCCAGGTTTATGACGAGGACTTTAAAAAATTGTATGACGCAGGAATGGTGCGTTCGGTTTCGGAAGACATGGAAGATTTCTATGAGTTGGTAAATGAAGGCCGGTATTCGGATGAAATGGGGCTGGATTTGGGGATTGAATCGGGGATGGCTTTGTTTAGTTGATTGATGAAAGTGAAAAAGAGAGAGGAGTGCGGCAGCGGCGTCAAGAATGGGAATTCTTTGACGCCGCTGCAATTTGCGTTATAGAAATAAAAATTATTTCAATCCACAGGCTGTACCTGACTTCGATACATAGTATAGCAGACAATTGATAAAATTTCAGTATAAAAAGATAATTATTATAATTTATTTCAATTTATATTTTTATAATAAAAAATAAAAATCTGTTGCATTTTATATACAGGTGTGATATAGTGTCAATATATACAGAATATAACCAAGAATGAGCAAAATATTATACAAAATGATGAAAAATAATAAAGGGGAAAATCAATGATTCTATGTGATGGATGTAAAGAAAGGGAGGCGATGAAATGGGAATGGGAGTCAAGGTGAAAGTATGGGGAGATTTCGCCCTTTTCAGCCGGCCGGAACTTAAAGTAGAGCGGTGCTCCTACGATGTGATGACGCCGTCAGCAGCCAGAGGGATTCTGGATGCGATTTACTGGCATCCGGGCCTCAAATGGGTGGTAGATAAAATTTACGTAAGAAAGCCCATCCAATTTACCAGTGTCAGGAGAAATGAGGTAAAAAGCAAGGTCCTGGCCAGCAGTGTGCTCCAGGCATACAACGGAGGTGAAAAACCTCTATACATAAGCAGCAAGGAGGAGATTGTCCAGAGAGCCTCCCTGCTGCTGTGCGATGTGGAATACGTAATTGACGCCCATTTTGAGATGACGGAGCAGGCAAATGACACGGATAATCCGGGAAAGTTCAAGGATATTATCATGCGGCGGCTGAGGCGGGGAGAATGCTTTCACATGCCGTACTTCGGCTGCAGGGAGTTCCCGGCCCATTTTTGTTTGTGGGAGGAGGAAAAGATTCATACAGCCTACGAGGATGTGGAAGAAAGGGACTTGGGGCTTATGCTGTATGATCTGGACTATCGTAATCCGGAAGACATTCAGCCCATGTTTTTCCGCGCGGTGCTGAAGCGCGGGGTACTGGATTTGAGGAATTGTGAGGTGATGCGATGATTCTGCAGGCATTGGTCCGTCATTACGAGAACTTGGCGGCTCAGGGGAAGGTTTCCAGGGAAGGATGGTGCCAGGCAAAAGTCTCCTATGGGATCAATTTGTCACGGGAAGGGAAGATTACGGGAATCATTTCTCTAAAGCAGGAGGAAGAACGGGGAAAGAAGACTGTTATTGTCCCGGACTTCCGGACAGTACCGGAGATGGTGACCCGTTCCTCCGGAGTTTCGGCCAACTTTCTTTGTGACAATTCCAAGTATCTTCTGGGGATTGATGCACAGGGAAGCGGAAAGCGGATTCAGGAATGTTTTCAGGCAGCCAGAAAACGCCATCTGGAGCTTTTGAAGGGAGTGGAGGGGGAAATGGCCCAGGCGGTACGGCTGTTTTTTGAAAACTGGAATCCCCAGGAGGCGGAAGAATGTGGTCCCGTGAAGGAAAACTGGGAAGATGTTACAGATGGAGGAAATCTGATTTTCTGTATGGGCATACAGGAAGCTCAGGATGACCCGATGATACAGGAGGCATGGGAGCAGACACGCAGTGTATCAGGGGAAGGACAGGAAGGAATCTGTCTGGTGACGGGTAAACGGTCGGAGATCTCCAGAATTCACCGGACAATTAAAGGAGTTCCGGGAGCTCAGTCCAGCGGGGCATCCCTGGTTTCATTTAATGCACCGGCCTTTGAGTCCTACGGCAAGGAGCAGAGTTATAATGCACCGGTGGGAAAATACGCCCAGTTTGCCTATACAACTGCCTTAAATGACCTGCTCAGCCACCGGGATTACACCTTCCAGCTGGGGGATTCCATGATTGTTTTCTGGGATGAGAGCAGCGAAGAGGCATATCAGGAAGCATTTGTCTGGTCGGCGGAGCCAAACCGGGATAATCAGGATGTGGTGAAGGACCTTTTTGATAATCTGAAAAAACAGTGGGCCGTCCGGCTGGATGATACGGCAATCAATCCGGATCAGCGTTTTTTTATACTGGCATTAGCGCCTAACGCTGCAAGGCTGTCGGTCCGTTTTTTCTATCAGGACAATTTTGGAAATATTTTGAAGAATCTGGCGACTCATTACCAGCGGATGGAGATGGTCAGACCTGCCTGGGAGGACCGGGAGTATCTGGGAATTCGGGAGCTTTTGTTTGAGACAGTCAATCAAAAATCAAAGGATAAGTCCCCTGTTCCCAATATGGCAGCAATGGTCCTGCAGGCCATTATTTCTGGCAGCCGATACCCGGCAAGTCTCTATACGGATACCTTAATCCGCATTCGCTCAGAGCGGGGAACTGTTACCTGGGGAAGGGCCGGAATTTTGAAGGCCTATTTGATTCGAAATTACCACTGGAAGGAAGGAGAACACTATATGGGGTTAAATGAAGGCAGCAGAGAAGAGGCATATGTGCTGGGGCGTTTGTTTGCGGTACTAGAATCAATTCAGCAGGATGCGAATCCGGGGATTAACGCTACTATCCGGGACCGCTATTTTAATTCGGCCTGCGCAGCTCCGGCCTCGGTTTTTCCGGTGCTGATGAAACTGAAAAACAGCCACATGAAAAGAATCGAGCGGGAGCGGGCTGGTTCGAAAATATTCTATGAAAAACTGCTTACGGAAATTCTGGAAAAATTAGAGGAATTTCCATCCAGATTGTCTCTGGAAGAACAGGGAAAATTTATCCTGGGGTATTACCATCAAATGCAGAAACGCTATGAGAAAAGGGAGGAAAAGTAAATGAGGGAAGCGATTAAGAACCGATATGAGTTTGTGATTTTATTCGATGTGGAAAATGGGAACCCCAATGGCGACCCGGATGCGGGCAATATGCCAAGAATCGACCCGGAAAGTGGTTTAGGTCTGGTGACGGATGTATGTTTAAAACGGAAAATACGCAATTATGTGGAAACAGTGAAAGAGGATGAAAAGGGTTATAAAATTTATATAAGAGAAGATGTTCCGTTGAACCGGAGCGACCGGGAAGCATGTCAGGAGCTTGGCGTAAATGAAACGGATGATAAAAAGCAGACGGAAGCGCTGAAAAAGTTAAAGAAAAATGACCCGAATGTAGATATCAAGCTGAGAGATTATATGTGCGAAAATTTCTATGATATCCGGACCTTTGGGGCGGTTATGACAACCTTTGTAAAGGCATCCTTAAACTGTGGACAGGTCAGAGGGCCTGTGCAGCTAGGATTTGCCAGAAGCATTGACCCCATCATCAGCCAGGAAGTGACCATTACAAGAGTGGCAATTACGACCGAAAAGGATGCGGAAAACAAGATGACAGAGATGGGAAGAAAGAGCATTGTGCCATACGGGTTATACCGGGCAGAAGGATATGTTTCCGCAAATCTTGCCAGGAGGGTGACAGGATTTTCAGAGGGGGACCTGGAACTGCTGTGGGAAGCCATTGTCAATATGTTTGAACATGACCATTCCGCCGCAAGAGGGAAAATGGCGGTGCGGGAACTGATCGTATTTAAGCACAGCAAGGAATTGGGAGACTGCCCGGCTTACAAATTGTTTGATGCGGTGGAAGTGAAAAAAAATGAGAACGTGGTTTATCCCAGGAAATACCAGGATTACACAGTTCAGGTTCACGAGGACCAGATTCCGAAGTCAGTAGAAGTAAAAAGGATGATTTAATGGAATATACAGAGGATAATTACCTGATGATCTCAGGAATCCAGCATTTTAAATTCTGCAGACGCCAATGGGCATTGATTCACATTGAGCAGCAGTGGGCAGAAAATATTCACACTGCAATAGGAGAAATCATGCACCAGAGAGTTCACGACCCGGAACTGAGGGAGAAGAGGAAGGGCTTGATTGTGGCAAGGGCCCTTCCGGTGTCCTCCAGGGAGATGGGGGTAAGCGGTGAGTGTGATGTGGTGGAATTTCGTTTGAGTGAAGATGGAATTCGTCTTCATGGGCACAGAGGACTGTATTCTATATATCCGGTCGAGTATAAGAAAGGGAAGCCTAAGCTGACGGAAGAAGACCGGCTGCAGCTTGCGGCACAGGCCATGTGCCTGGAAGAAATGTTTTCTGCCAGCGTACCGGTTGGAGCTGTTTTTTATGGGGAAACCAGGCGAAGAGAACAGGTGGAAATTACAGAGGAGCTGCGTCAGGAGGCACGAAACTGTTTCCGGGAGATGCATGGATATTTTGAACGGGCATATACACCGAAGGTAAAATATAGTAAGGCCTGCAATGCCTGTTCCCTGAAAGAGCTGTGCCTTCCAAAATTGGGAAAGTCTCTTTCCGTAAAAGCTTATATTACCGGGATGCTTGGGGAGGAGGAAGTTTGAAACAAAGAAGTAGAGGTAAACCACCAAAAAAGTGTATAGCAAACAAGCCACCCGAAAATTGGCAATTAGTGGGTGGAAACAACTGCAAAATATAAAGTATAGAGAGATAACAATAATTACTGATTCGTGATTGTATATCCCCGAAGCCTGAGAAGTTCAAGAGCCTGTGATACTGTCAAAGTCTTTTCCTGTTTGACAGGCCTGTGCTCCAGAAATCCTTCCGGGTTGTAAGGCTCAAGCTTGCTCAGCATGTTCCAGATAGCGGTCAGGAGCATCTTGCAGACAGCGATGATTGCCTTTTTATGACCCCGGCGGGATTTGATCCTGTGATACCTCTCTTTAAATTCCGGGTGCTTTTTGGATTTGATCAAGGCATTGGCGACCTGGACAAGAAGAGGTTTCAAATAACTGCCGGCGCGGGAGATCCGCCTGGATTTTACTTTCTGGTTGCTCTGGTCATTACGGGGACAGCAGCCAGCCCAGGAGACAAGATGTTTGGATGACGGGAACACGGACATATCCGGACCAATCTCAGAGAGAATGGCAATAGCAGTCATCGGATTCTTATCTAATCCCGGGAGAGTATAAAGCAAATCTAAAACGGCAGAAAAAGGTTCTGCAATCTGAAGGATTTCAGACTCGATCTCTTTCCGGTGGGCTTCAAGTTCATCAATGTGAGCGAGGCATTGGCGAAGTTTGACAGCCTGTTCGGGAGAGATCGCCCCGTCAACAGCAGCCTGGATTTCAGAGACAGGTGTTTTGCACCGCGGATCTACAAAAGGAGAGACATCAAAGGTTTCGCCCGGATGTTCCAGGATATAGTTGGTAATGGAACGAGCAGACTTTCCAAAGACATCACTGAAAACGTCATCAAGTTTCAGGTTGGAAACAGTCAGGCAGTTCCGGGCCCGGTTCTTTTCGCCGGTGAGCACATTGGTGAGTTTGAAGCGGTAGCGCATTAGGTCTCGCAGCTGGCGGATTTCAGGGGAAGGGATAAAACTAGGTTTTATCATGTCGCACATGAATAGGTCGCAGATCCATTTTGCATCCTTGCGGTCGGTCTTATTGCCCTTTTGCGGTTTAGTATATTTGGGATGGGCCAGGGTGACAAGACAGGACTTTTCAAGGATATTAAAAACAGGGATCCAGTACTTGCCAGTCGATTCCATACAGACTTCGGTACAGGAATATTTGGCAAGCCAGGCAGCTAATTCTCTGAGTCCTTTGGAAAAGGAAGAAAAGCGTGCTTGTTTATACTCTGTACGGCCATTAGGATCGGTAATACCGATGCAGGCATAGATCCAGGTTTTGTGGACATCAAGGCCACAGCAGTTGTTACGAAAGATTTTAAACATAGGGTTCCTCCTGTAAAGAAATTTGCAGGACTGGCAGGGACTGGTCATCCGGCGAAATCGAGTCAACTTCGGAAGAGATAAGTTTACGGGCTACGGGAATGCGCCAATCATTGATGCCTTAACGGATGGCCGACCTATATAAAAATACGGGGTTGCCGCTATACAGCCCCGCCACTCACCTCCTCAGGTTCTGTAGTATGCCAGTATCCTACAAGAGGAGTATAACAAAGAAAAAGAAGTAGCGAGAGATTATCCGAGGAAGGGTTTCATAACCCCATCGGTACCTTTCGCAGAAAGGTGGTTTATAAGCATGAGCAAAATTTACGTTGTTTATTGGTCACAAACAGGAAATACCGAGGCCATGGCAAATGCTGTGGCGGAGGGCATTCAGGCCGGAGGTAAGGAGGCTCAGACCGTCGAGGTGTCTCAGATTTCCCCGGAAGCATTGAAGGATGAGCCGGTGTTTGCCATGGGCTGCCCGGCTATGGGGGCTGAGGTCCTGGAGGAAAGCGAGATGGAGCCCTTTGTCATGGAGGTAGAAGGATTTGCAAAGGGCAAACAGATTGGACTTTTCGGCTCCTATGGATGGGGAGACGGAGAGTGGATGAGAGACTGGGAGAGCAGGATGAGCAGCGCCGGAGCAGCTATTGTCGGAGGAGAGGGCGTTATCGCTCAGGAATCCCCTGATGAAACGGCCCTGGAAGCATGCCGCAAGTTAGGCAGAGCGCTGGCTGCCGTTTGATTTTCTGACAGCCATAAAAAAAACCGGCTTTTCCGCCGCAGATAAGGTCTCCTGAATCCTCAGTCTGCCTCCGGAAAGCCGGTTTTTTCTATTCTTCTGGTTTTTCTCTCAGCCGCACCTTATTTCTCGCGCTTCTTCGTCTCTGGTCCTCCAGAGCAGCGTAGTGCTTCTTCGTCGTATTCACATCTGAATGCCCCAGAACATCCGCCACCAGATAGATATCGCCTGTTTCCTGGTATAAGGCGGTGCCGTAGGTACTTCTCAGCTTATGAGGCGTAATGGGCTTTAGCGGAGCCACTGTGCGGGCATATTTCTTCACCAGATTTTCCACGCTGCGCACAGACATCCGTTTATTCTGAAGAGAGAGGAAGAGTGCATCCTCATGTCCCTGAGCTGGAATCATCATTTCCCGCTCATCCAGGTAATCCCGCAGAGCATCCTCCACCTCCTGGCCAAAATAGACGGTTACCTCTTTGCCGCCCTTCCGGTAAATCCGGATACCGGCATTTTTAAAATCCACATCCTGGATATTTAAGCCCACACACTCAGAAACCCGGATTCCGGTCCCCAGCAGAAGCGTAAGGAGGGCCAGATCCCGCACCCGCGTTTTCTGATGATAGGCCCGCTGCTTCGGAGTAAGCTGGTCGCCGCTTTCCACCTCATCCAGCAGGAGAGCAACCTCGTCTGCATCCAGACGAATAATATCCTTCTCGTGAAGCTTCGGAAGCTGAACCTTTGAGACAGGATTGTTCTGCAGACGCTCGTTGCGGTAGAAGTAGTTATAAAAGCTTTTTAAAGAGCTGAGCTTCCGTTTGATTCCCCGTTCCCGGTTCATCACCTCCTGGTCCCGGTCATTGAAGCGATATTTCAAATATTCCATATATTCCTCAAAATCCGACACCGACAGCTGGTCCAAGTCCTCTAAAGTGACAGGGCGGTTCCGGAAGGAGGGGTTTTCCTGCTGCAAAAAGCGGAAAAATACGCCCAGGTCATAGGCATAGGCGATCCGGGTTCTGGAAGAAGTTCTCGGCTCAATGCCTCTGAAAAAATCCTTGCAATACGGCGGCAGCTCATCCATAAGCTGGCGCAGCTTCAGCACATTTTCTTTGTCAATTTCCTCGTGATAAGATAGTTGTGTTCTCATTAAAAATTCGTCCTTTAACAGCAATGCATTCCTTGAAGGCCTTAAAAAGCAGAGTGTTCCAACTATTCGCGAAACACAAGTTTAACGAATAGTTGCAGCTATTTTCCCGGAAATACCGGGAATTCTCAATCATTCACCTAATCTACAGCACCATCCTGATAAAACCCTTCAAATAACCCACTGCTGCCTCCTCATCTTCCCCGGAAGCCTCCAGCACGACCGTCATGCCCTGGACTGCTTTTAATCCCAGCAGGGACATCACATTTTTGCAGTTGGCCTTTTGGCCGTTTTCCGTTCTGAGGGTTATATCGCATTTATAGGTGCCGGCCGCTCTGGACAGCTCCATCGCGTTTCTGGCGTGAAGTCCGTCTTTTACGGAAATTACATATCGAAAACTGGTCATCTCTATCGTCCTTTATCCTTTGTGTTGTACCGGAGAAACTTCCTCCGGCTTTGTCTGTTTTTACCATATAACATTATATCACACCTGAAATTTCTTGACAACCAGCAGGAATTTTCAGTAAAATAGTTACACTTATTCATTGGAAAGGAACGATTACCCATATGAAGCTTCAGCGCCTGTTAAGCCTGACCCGCCAGGCTGTTGACCATTATCAGATGATTGAAAAAGGCGATCACATTGCAGTCGGCATCTCCGGCGGCAAAGACAGCCTGACTCTCCTGATGGCCCTCGGCCATCTCCGAAAATTTTACCCCCTCCCATTTTCCCTGTCGGCCATCACCGTGGATCTGGGTTTTGAGCCGCTTCACACGGACCCCATCCGTCAGCTCTGTGAGCAGTTGTCCGTTCCCTACACCGTAGTTCCCACCCAGATCGGTCCTGTAGTCTTCCGGACCCGAAAGGAAACCAATCCCTGCTCTCTCTGCGCGAAAATGCGAAAAGGCGCCTTAAACGCCAAGGCCCTGGAACTGGGCTGCAATAAGATCGCCTATGCGCACCACAGGGATGATCTCATCGAAACCGCTATGATGTCCCTTCTGTACGAAGGAAGATTTTACGCATTTCCGCCTAAAACGCTTCTGGACCGTACCGGTTTATCCGTGATCCGGCCAATGATGCTGGTCAAGGAGGCGGATGTCCTGGGTTTTCAGAGAAAATACCAGCTTCCCGTATGCAAAAATCCCTGTCCGGCAGACGGACACACCAAACGGGAATATGTAAAAAACCTGATCCGGCAGCTGGAACGCGAAAACCCCGGCGCCAAAGACCGTCTTTTTCATGCAGTGATATCCGGAAATATAGAAGGCTGGAACACGGACTCCTGAAAGCTCCGTATTCCAGCCTCTCTTTTTTATTGATAACAGGCTATACCCCCGGACCGGCCTGCTCCTCTTCTGCTGCTCCCGGACCCTGGGGAGATACATGTGGCTCTTCCGGAACAGTGCTGGGAGGAACGGTCTCTGAAACACCGGGGCCGCTGCTTCCGGGACCGGGCTCTGCTGCTCCCGGACCGCGGTTTTCTTCAGACTCTCTCTCCTCCTCCCGGTCATCACTCTGGGAAGGACGGCTGACTCCAGGGCCAACGCCCGGACCAATCTCCTCTTCTTCTGTCTCCTCCTCGGTCTCCTCCAAGGTTTCTTCCGCGGTGGTTTCTTCCTCCGTAGTCTCCTCTGCGGTAGTTTCCTCCGCTGTGGTCTCCTCAACCGTCTGAGCAGGGGCCTCTGTGGGGCTTTGGGCGGTTCCGCTATTTCCTCCCGAAGAGCCTCCGCCTGACCCGGCAGGTGCCGGCTCCCCTTCCTCGTACAGTCCGCTGTCCTCAGAAATCTTCTGGCTGATCTCCTTCACCTTTGAAGAAGGGTTATAATGTTCATCCCCATAAAGGAACAGATGGAGCTGCTTTACATTGCTCTCCAAAGTGGTAGGAATTACGCAGTCCATTCTTCCAATCATTTCTGTCTGTCTGGAAAACGGAAATCCTGCCGTTTCTCCCAGATGATAGGAAGAAATATTCCGTGCCATGGGAAGAAGGTCATCGATCCCGATATCCGTGGACAGCTGCGGGAGAATCGCCGATACCAGCTGGGTCAAGGTACCTGCATCTGCAGCCTTGGCCTTCTCCAGAGCCAGGGAAACAACCTTTCTCTGCCGCTCCGTTCTCTGGAAATCCGTATCCATCAATCGCAGACGGCAGTATGCCACAGCCTGAACTCCGTCCAAATGCTGCATGCCTGCATGCTCCAGCTGTACGGAACCAATTCCGGTGGAATTAACGGTTTCCGTAATGAACGCATTGATATAAGCGAACTCTGCATCCGTAATCTCCAGGTCGATCCCGCCCAGCACATTAATGGCCTGAGCAACAGACTTCCAGTTAAAAGTGGCATAATTGTCGATATGCAGATCCAGATTTTCCTCCAGAGCCGCTACCGCCTGCTCGTGCCCTCCCCGGAAATATGCTTCATTAATTTTGTGGTATGTACCTTCAGAGTCAATCTTCAGATACGTGTCGCGGTACACGCTGGTCAGCTTGATTTCACCTGTTGCCCGGTCCACGGTACAGATCATCTGGACATCTGCCAGTGCCTTCTCCGTCCCCCCGTCCCGGGAGTCCACTCCAAAAACTGCCACAGTCCAGATACCGGTCTGACGGCGGAAAAAGGACCAGGCCAGGAAGCCGACGCACAGGACAACTGCCAGGATCAACAGATTCCGGACCATTTTCAGCCGGCTTTTCTTTCTCTTTCCTTTTCTCTGCCCCTCCTGATAGCGGCTGCCGCTTTGTCCGGCCTGCCGTGAAGAACTTCTGCGCCCCTGCATATCGCCCGGACGTCCTTCCCTGTCCTGCTGGCCATAATAGCTGCGGTGTCCGCTGCTTCTGCCTTGTGTCGAAGCCGTCCGGCCTGCAGTTTTTCTGGAGCTTCTGCCATAAGAAGCCTCGTAAGCCGTGCTGCGGCTCCGCGTATCCTCCCGGCAGGGGCGTTTTCGGACAGGGCGCCCGCCTCTTCCGGATGAGCGGTCATCAATATACACTTCTTCTAATCCATCCTCTCCGCCGTCATCATAATCCGCATCATAATCTTCCTCCCAGTCCTCCTCGTAATCATCGCGGTCATCATAATCGTCATACTCATCATACTCGCGGGAAACCCGCTTTCTGGTCCGCCTGGAACGCATCCGCTCCAGCTCGTCTTCTCTATCGTATCTCATGCCTTTTCACAACTCCTGTTATTGAACCAGACGGCGATAATAAGGCCAATCCGGTGTTGTAATTCCTACCTCAACGTTATTGATATTCCCACTGGTCTCCTGGATACAGAGCATCTGGCCGTCCTGCGTCCATCCAAGGAAGAGCACAACATGAGCCATATCTCCCAGACGGATACAGATATCGCCCGGCTGAAGCTCCTCCTTTGTGATCCCGGTACCGCAGGAAATCATTCTGCTGGTGCTCTCTCCTGCCAGCCGGTTTCCGGTGGCGGACCAATAGACCCAGCTGATCCAGCCCGAGCAGTCCAGTCCTTTAAAGAAACGCCCGTCCACATCCGGGCTGACAACCGTTCCAAAACCATTGCCCTCATATCCTCTTGCTGATGGTTTTCCTCCCCAGTAATATGGGATTTTTCCTACTGAGGTCAGCGCACAGTAAATAATCTGTCTGCGTTCCTCAGAAAGGCCAGGGCCTGCCAGGTTCATGTAATAGTCCAGTTCGGCGGAAGTCAGGGGATTTCTCAAGATCATCCCTTCCACCTCCAGGCCATATTCTGCCATCCAGTCCTTCTCCTCAAGAGACGCCACGTAAGCCCTGGTCTCTTCATTCCAGCCCGGCCATCCGTCTTCTGGGGAAATTCCGGAATTTCCCGCTTCATCCAGCGTGTACAGACCGTTCTGTTCCGTCAGCCCGGCCATCCGAATCACAACCGACAGGTCCATATGACCGGTGCAGATTAAAGGACCTCCGATCTCCTCCTTAGCTTCCCCGGAGATATTCTCCTCAGAGTCCTCGCCCTGCAGTTCCCGATCTTCTTCTTCCTGACCGGAAAGGACCTGTTCCTCCAGCTCTCTCAATGTCTCCTGGTCAATTCCAGGACCTCCGTCCTTTCCCTCCAGGATCAGAGTTCCATCTTCCTTCTCCTTCAGGGCTCCGGATAAAGTAGCCGTCAAAACCGTTTCCTGAGCGTCTGACCCCGTAGCCTCTTCCTCCTGCAGGAGCCCGTTTTCTATGCAGCCCTGACAGTAATAAACAGGACTTACGGTATAGCTGTAGCTGTGGGAAGCTTCCCACAGTGCCATGGCGTAATTCTGGATCTCCTCCCAGGTCTGCAGACGGCCATAGTAATGATACACGCTGGTCATTGCCATAATGTCCTTGATATTTGAGCTGTCCCAAATGACAGCACCGTCCCCGTTTGTAAAGGTAAGCTTAACTCCCTTAAATTCCTGAAGGCTCTCCGGCAGCGTTCCTGAGGGCAGCTGACCTTCACTGGCCAGCTGTGCCGGAACTTTCCCATAAAGAGCATAAATCTGCGAAAGCCACTCCGCCTCTCTGTCCGCCAGAAGGTCGTACAGTTTCTGTGCCAGATTTAAGGCTCCGGGACCATCTTCCTCGTATATCTCAGAGAGATTTAACGAATCCGGCAGTAAAACCGGGTCAGTCTGACTGGGAGCGGTTTCTTCTTTCTCCGCCTGCGGGACGGTAGCCGCCCTGACAGCCCGGGCAGCAGAGGGAGTCGCCTCCACGACCGGGACAATCTCCACCGGATGTTCTGCAACCCATCCGGGAGCCGCCGCCCCTAAAAACAGTCCGGACCCACACATCAGCACTCCGGAAACCAGCTGGGTACGGCGCTGCTGCCAAAATAAATGCCAGTCAATTTTCATATATCGGATCAATCCTTTGTATACAAAGTCCATTTACCGCCTGCCATTATATCATATCCAATCCGGAAAAAACAGAGAAAAAGTCTTAAATAAATCATAATTTTCCTGATATCCGTTCCGGAGAGCACGATTCTGCGTCTCGGAAAACCGGTTGACGCATATTCTGTATTGAGCTATAATATTCCCAATCTGTGGCACTGGAAAGGAGGCACAGGATCTTCAATAGCAAAGCTAAGCGCCATGCACCTTTTTGCAGGAGCGAAAGCGGCATCTGCCGCAGCGAAAAGGTTAACGAGGTGGAGAGAAAATCGAAAATTCGGCGGATGCTCTCCCATGCCGTCCGGGCGTGTGATGCACTGAAAAATATGCGGGTAACTGCAAAACAAAAGCGGTGCAGCCGGACATTTTAAAAAATTTATTTTCAGAAGGGATATGACATCAATTATGTGTGGAATTATTGGATATACCGGTCCCCTGGAAGCCAAGAGAATCCTTCTCGACGGCCTTGCAGGCTTGGAATACCGCGGCTATGACAGTGCTGGAATTGCCTATTTTGACGAACATTTCCAGATTAATCTTGTAAAAACAGTTGGAAAGGTAGCAGCTCTCCGTGAAAAAGTAGAGAAGCTTTCCGATGTCTCCCACTGCGGCATCGGCCACACCCGCTGGGCTACCCACGGAGGCGTTACCTGCGAAAACGCCCACCCCCATCAGTATCATCAGGTTACCCTGATTCACAATGGGATCATTGAAAACTATCATCAGCTTACCAGCGAATACCATCTGGAAGGTACGCTGAAGTCTCAGACCGACAGTGAGGTAGCGGCCGGCGTTCTGGATTCTCTCTACACCGCCTGCGGCAGGGACCCTCTGGAAGCGATCCGTCAGTTCGAAACCCGTCTGAAGGGGTCCTACGGCTTCTGTATCCTTTTCAGTGACCGTCCGGGAGAAATCTATGCCCTGCGCAGTGTAAGCCCTCTTGTGGCCTCCTACACGCCCTCAGGATCCATGGTCGCATCGGACCTGACAGCGCTTATTGCCTATACCAAATCCTATTTTGTAGTTCCGGAGCACTGCATCGTCCGGCTGACCCCCTACAAGGTACGGGTGTACGACATGGACCTAAACCGGGTGGAGCCGGAATTTCTGGAAATAAACTGGAATATCGATGCCGCTATGAAAAATGGATTTCCCCACTTCATGCTGAAGGAAATTCACGAGCAGCCTGAAGCGCTGAAAAATACCATCCTTCCCCGGATCACCCGCGGACTTCCGGATTTTTCTTCCGATGGGATTGACGACAGCCTGTTTCTCAGCTGCGACTCCATCCAGGTAGTGGCCTGCGGAACTGCCATGCATGCGGGGATGGTAGCCCGTTCTCTCATAGAGCCCCTTCTTCGGATCCCCGTTACCGTATCGGTGGCCTCGGAATTTCGCTACGAGGAACCCCTGATCCACGAGAAAACCCTGACGCTCGTGATTTCCCAGTCCGGAGAAACCATCGACACCCTGGCTGCTCTGCGGCTGGCAAAATCCATGGGCTCCAAAACACTGGCGATCGTCAATGTAAAGGGCTCCACCATTGCCCGCGAAAGTAATTATGTACTCTATACCCACGCCGGCCCGGAAATTGCCGTAGCCAGTACGAAAGCATACACGGTCCAGCTGGCTGCCCTTTATATGATCTGCTGCCGTATGGCCTATGTCCGCGGCATATACAGTGAGGAGCAGGCGGAAACCTTCTTAAAGGACCTTCTGGACGCCATTCCCGCCATGGAAGCCATGATTCGTCAGAAGGAAGAAATCCGCCGCCTGGTTACCCACCTGATCAGCAAGCAGGATACCTTCTTCATCGGCCGCGGCATGGACTACGCCTTTTCCCTGGAAGGTGCACTGAAACTGAAAGAAATTTCCTATATCCATGCAGAGGCCTACGCCGCAGGTGAGCTGAAGCACGGCACCATCGCCCTGATCACAAAGGACGTTCCGGTCATTGCTATTGCCACCCAGGACCGGATTTTCGCCAAAACCATCTCAAACGTGCGGGAAGTAAAAGCCCGCGGAGCCTTTGTCATTTTGCTGGCCAAGGAAAGTGCTGTGGTGGACAGTGAAATCGCCAATGTCCGGATCTCCATTCCGGATCTGGCTGATGAGTTTACCGTATTCCCCATTGCCGCTGTCCTTCAGCTAATCGCCTACTATGCTTCCGTGGGCAAGAACCTGGATGTGGACCAGCCCAGAAACCTGGCAAAATCCGTTACCGTAGAATAACAAACGATTTCCCAGACAGATTAGGGCGGGACAGCTAAAAAGCTGCCCCGCCCTCTCTGTAGCGATCCTCTCATTTATCAATGATTCTTGAATTTCTTCTTGATCTCCGCAAACTGAAGGATTGCCTCCACTGCTCCGTCAATTCCAACTGCACTGCTGTTCAGGCATAAATCGTAGCTTCTGGGGTCACACCACTTCTTGTTGGAGTAGTAATTGTAATAACTGGAACGCTGCTTATCCGTCTTCATCATAACTTCTTTGGCTTTCTCCGCAGTCAGATCATAATACTCCTGAACCCGCTTGATCTTATCTGCGTCATCTCCGCAGATAAAAACGGATACCAGGCCCGGATAATCCGCCAGCGCATAGTCGGCGCATCGTCCTACAATGACACAGGAAGCCTCATCTGCCAGTTTCTTGATGGTATCGAACTGGGCTAAAAAGATCTTGTGATTGATGGGCATATCTGCATAGGCAGATCCGGTATAGCCCATGTAATAGGATCCATGACCAGGGAATACAAAAAGCTGTTGGTGGGCCGCTCGTCATGCCGCTGAAACAGTTCTTCGCAAAGACCGCTGTTCTTAGAGGCAATGGCCAGGAGCTCCTTGTCATAGCACTTGACTCCCAAACGTTCTGCTACTTTCTCGCCTATCATTTTTCCGCCGCTGCCGCTCTGCCGTCCAATGGTAATAACCAGATTTCCGCTCATTCCACATACCCCTTTCCTGGATAAAACTTATTAGATTTATCTATATTATAGCGCATGAGAAACAAAAAGTATAGTAAAATTTCAACTATTTTTGTCATTGTCAGACGAATTATCTATTTTTGTCAAATTGGAAGGGTTTGAAGAAGGTGTTCAAAATAAGGCGGGAGCGGAGCGGTAAACTCCATGTAAACACCGGTTCTGGGATGGACAAACCCCAAAACACCGGCGTGGAGGGTCTGCCCCTCAAGACCTGAAACCGGACAGACCGCAGGACCGTAAACCCGGTCTCCCAGAAGCGGATGATGAATGCTCGCCATGTGAACCCGGATCTGGTGAGTACGGCCGGTTTCCAGACGGCATTCGATATGTGTATACTGGCGGAACCGTTTCAGTACCCGGTAATGGGTCACAGCCGGTTTTCCGTTTTTGTAGTTGATGCTCATCTTCTTCCGGTCCACCGGATGACGCCCGATCGGTCCTTCCACCGTCCCCTCGTCCTCCTTCACCCTGCCATGTACAATGGCCTGGTACCTTCGCACGATGGAGTGCTCCTTTAACTGGGCAGCAATGGAATTGTGGGCGGCATCATTTTTGCACACGATCAGGACACCGGTGGTATCCATATCAATCCGATGGACAATACCGGGCCGCATCACGCCGTTAATCCCGGAAAGCTGGTCCCGGCAGTGATACATCAGCCCGTTTACAAGGGTATGGCTGTAATGTCCCGCCGCCGGGTGAACCACCATCCCCTTTGGCTTATTGACCAGGATCACATCCTGGTCCTCATAGAGAATATCCAGATCCATCGGCTCCGCCTGTATCTCAGGCTCCACCGCCTCCGGGGTTTCCACGGCAATCCTGTCTCCTTCTTTCACCCCGTAGCTGGATTTGACCTGCTGTCCGTCAACCAGAATAGCACCGCTCTTCAACAGCTTCTGGATATAAGAACGGCTCAAAGAGGGGCATACTCCCGAAAGATATCGGTCAATACGGGTATCCTCATCCTCCCAGGACACCAGAAATTCTTCTCTCAACCCACGCCCTCCTTCTTCTTTTTCAGGGAAAAACAGGCCATTTCATCCTCCCGGTAATAGAAAAAAATCAGAATTACCAGCAGAAATGCCCCTATGGTCACATAGCAGTCCGCCACATTAAAAATCGGGAAATTTATCAAATTAAAATAAAGAAAATCCACGACATATCCCTGGCTGACCCGGTCGATCATATTCCCCACTGCTCCGGAGGCCACTAGAAGGAGGGCGAACCACATGGGAAGAAACCGTTTAACCGGAGGCATGTGCCAGACCATGTAGGCTGCTGCTGCCAGCACCGCCAGCGTGATGAAAAAGAAAAAGAACTGTTTCCCCTGGAGCATTCCAAAGGCGGCCCCCCTGTTTTCTGAATAATGGAGCTGAAACACACCATCTACCAGGACAACCGGGGACTGATTCATCAGACAGCGGACCGCAAGGGCCTTGGTCCACTGATCCAGAGCCGTGAGCACTGCCATTCCAGCCAGAAATGCGGCGCAAAATATCCCTTTTCCTCTCATCATTCCTGCTCCGTTGCCTCCTCCAGAATGGTTTTAAGCCCTGCCTCCATCTCCTGGTCTGTAACAGTACGGTCCACAAAAGCCTGGCCAATCTGCTTCAGCAGGATAAACTTTACAACTCCCGCTTCCATTTTTTTATCCAGTTTAGTAGCGGCAATGACCTCCTGAACGGACAGGCCTGCTGCGGAAACTAGAATTTTAAACAGTTCCATCGTGCGGCGCACATCCTGCGCCTCCTCCTCGGAGATCAAACCGCGCCTGGCGCTGATTTCTGCAGCAGCGATCGCTCCCAGACCTACACAGTGACCGTGGTACATGGTGAAATGCTTCAGTTTCTCAATGGCATGGCCCAGGGTATGACCGAAATTCAGCAGTGCCCGGTCCCCCTTTTCCATCGGGTCCTTTTCCACCACTTCTCCCTTGATCCGGTTACTCCCCAGAACCATGGTCTGGCAGATCTCCAGATTGCGGTCAGAAATCTCCTTCTGATGTTCCTTCAGCCACTGATAGTATCCACGGTCGCGAATCAGACCGTGCTTGACAACTTCTCCCATGCCGGAGGAAAACTGTTCCTCAGGCAGGGTCAGCAGCGTTGCCAGATTTGTGTAGACCAGACGCGGCATATGGAATGCTCCCACCATATTTTTATAAGCATCGAAATCGACCCCCGTCTTTCCGCCGATGCTGGAATCCACCTGAGACAGCAGCGTAGTGGGGATCTGGATGAAGTCCACGCCGCGCAGATAGGTAGCAGCAGCAAATCCAGCCAAATCTCCTACCACACCGCCGCCCAGAGCCGCCAGCAAATCCCGGCGCTCATAGTGGTTCAGGATCAGATGCTCATAAAGTTTCTGCACGGTATCCAGATTTTTCTGCTCCTCTCCTGCCGGAAAGATAAATTCCGTCACATGACAGCCGCATCCCTCCAGCAGCCGGCGGACCTCCTCCATGTACAGGGGTGCTACATTGGAATCCGTTACCAAACAGATTTTTCTTCCAGCTGCACCCAGCTTTTCAATCTCCCCTGGGAGTCCTTCAAAATTTCGGTCCATCACGATTTCGTAAATCGGTTTTCCGTCCTTGTGGACGGTCATTCTGTCTGCCATGTCCATTTCCTCCTGTTCTTCCAAAAAAGATGGGCAGACAAAGCCTGTCTGCCCCGCAAAAAACATTTCTCCTCTGTTACAGCCGAATATTCAGCCCGGAAATATTGCCAATGTTGCCCCCGGCAGCCAGAATATCCTGGAAATCCCCGGACAGCTCCACCGAATCCGGCGTGGCAATAAAAATGTAGTTGGAAATCTTCTGGAGATTTCCGTTCATAGAATAAGTAGCACCTGAAGTAAAATCAATGATCCGCTGCGCGATCTCCGTGTGGATTCCCTCCATATTCAGGACCACTGCCTTTCCTGCCAGCAAATAATCACAGATATCTCTGGAGTCTTCCATGGAAGTGGGACGGATCATCGTCACCTCCATACTGCGCCTCATCGGTACCACTTTAGAATTGTTCCGGTTTAAAAATCTGGGCTTCGGCTCGGACTCTTCCTCTTCATCGTAATCTGAATTCCGCTTGGAAAACAATCCCTTCTTTGGTGCCTCCTCCTCGAAATCATCATCCAAGTAGTAGTCGTCCTCATCATCATTATTTAATCTCATGGTATCCATCAATTTGCCCAACAGACTCATTTCACACTCTCCAATATCTTAATCCGGATTTGCCGGGAAGGCCTGTCCTTAAGTTCCTATCTGGCCCCGAAAATACTGGTGCCGACCCGAACCATAGTCGCCCCTTCCTCAATGGCCACTTCGAAATCATTGCTCATGCCCATTGACAGCACATCCATAGTAACATTATCGATGTTTTTGGCAGCTATGTCAACAGAAAATTGATACAATTTTTGAAAAATTCCACGATTTTCCTCAGGATTCTCTACAAAAGGAGCAATAGTCATCAGGCCGCGGATGTGAACATGCGGAAGTTTCGCGATCTGACGGATGGCTTCTTCTGTCTCTTCCAGGAAAAAACCAAATTTGCTTTCCTCCCTGGCAACATTCACTTCCAGAAGGATTTCCGCTTCTATTCCTTTCTTTTCCGCCTCTGTCTCAATCTGCTGAGCCAGCCGCAGGGAATCCACAGAGTGGATCAGAACTGCCTGTCCCAACACCTGATGAACCTTGTTTCTCTGCAGATGGCCGATCATATGCCAGCGGATATCCTGAGGCAGAACCGGCTTTTTCTCCAGAATCTCCTGAACTTTATTTTCTCCAAAATCCCTTGCGCCGGCCTCATATGCCTCCTGCACCATCTGAGCCGGTTTTGTCTTGCTCACAGCGATCAGAGTAACGTCTTTTGGATCCCGCCCGGCGCGCCTGCATGCAGCCGCTATCCGCTCCCTTACTTCTCTCAACTGCTCCTGAACCATTTTAATCCTTCCTTTCTTTTACTGATACAAAATCTGTCCTTCCTGGACCATAGAAGCATCCAGCACAATATGGTCGTAAACGGAAAGGCCGTAAGATGTACCCTGTTTAACCGTATAGTATTCATCGTTGGAGTCCAGTATCTCAATCTGCTTAAAGACCGCAAACCCCCGGTTAATGTTATAAACCCCTTTCAGGGAGGCTGTCTGTCCAATCTGGAACCGGTCTGTGGACTGTGGCTTTACCACATAATCGCCGTTCTTAAATTCCCCGTTTTCTCCTGCATCCACATAATAATAGGTTTCATCGGAATAAAAGATATCAGCCGGGACAAAGACCACGGATGTGCCGTTCTCCGTATACACCTCTTTATTAAAGCCCTGGTCCGAGCTGTCTCCCCCCTGCGTCATATATTCAACCGGAATCAGGAAAAAGTTCTTCTCCGTCACCGCGCTGATGGGAATCTTCAGCCCCTTTGTCTGAGTCTCCACAATCTCGAAATCCACAAACCGGTCTCCAATAAACTGTTCCATATATTTGGTAAAGTCCAGCTTGCCATAAGTTTTTCCGTCTTTTCCGGTCACGGTAGAATAATCCCCGCTGGCGGTCAATGAACCGTCCTGAAAGCGGATGGTGAGACTGCTGCGGTCCCGGTAGCGTTCCACCTCCTCGTCTGTCATCTGAAACAGAAGGCTCCAGCTTTCCGAGGTGACGATCTTGTAAATCGGCACCCCGCTGTCCACCATCTCTCCTGATTGGCGGATGGTTTTGGAATAGGCCGAGCGGTCGAAGCTGGATTCTTCCACATCTGCTGCAGTCATCCCTTCATAGGAATCAATCCCGTAAGAAACCACGCCGGATACATCGGAGGTAATCTGCTGGAAACTGATCCCTGCTTCTGCCGCCAGCTGGTCCAGCTGTTCCACCGCACCGAAACTGGCATATTCCATTACCGTATTCTCCAGGTCATAGCGGGAATCATAGACTGCAGAAAACTGATTTTCCTGAAAGGACAGCACGAAGGAATCCAGCTGCTTTCTCAAATCTCTTAGATTTTCATCCGTGATCGGCTGGGCTTCTGTCTGGGCTTCTTCCATCAGGCTTTTCAATCCGCCTGTCTCATCCAGAGAATAAATCCTGGTTCCTACCGAGGCCCGCTTTCCTTCCCTCAGATAAAGATTGATATAACCGGCACTGGCAGAGTTTTTAACCTCCTCCTGGCGCAGGATCAGACCGGTATGGGACTGATCATTCACAATTCCGCCTTCCACTACCTCATAAAACTGAATCTTGTCCTTGCTCAGATATGCGGTAACGCTGAATGCCAGATAGACAAAAATAATGGCAAAAATGATCACTCCAACATTGATGTTCAATGTTCTGTGAATCTTTCGTACTTTGGATTTCTTTTTCTTTGCCAAATTTTCACCTCCCTGAGACAGGATATCATACGCAACAAAAGCAGCCTGCCGGCCCGGCAAGTTTCTTTGCCAGAATCCGGCAGGCAGCCTTACTCACCTGTCATTTATGTCCTACAATGAGATGATCACATCACCCTTGACGCAGTCCGGAAGTTCGTCTGCATCCATCGAAATGCTGATTACAAAGTTGACATGATGCTTCTCACCCATTTCTTTCAAAGCCATATAAGTTTGAGATATATCCTCGCCATCCAGGCAGGCTAACTTAAGGAAACTATCGAGATACATGGTCTCCAGGTCGTGGTCCTGAGAAATAATACCACTGATAAAACCTAAAAATCCTTCACTGCTGGCAACATGAAATTCGTTGACGTTGATCAGACGGATTCGATTGTTTAATTCATACATATGCTGAGCGCTTTTATCCAGATAAACCACCGTTCCATGGGCACCCTTAATGGCCGCATTCGCCATATCCAGCAGATGTTTTGTCTTGCCTTTACCCCTTTTTCCTGCAATTACCTGAACCATATTGATCTCCTCCTTGAGTTATATATGTTGTATAAAAAATCAATTAAGATTACTATAATTATAGTATAACTCCCTATAAAACGCAATCACTATTTGACGATTTTGGAAATTATATTCGACATATTATCATATAATCCTGGCCGGCTGTCTGCTTTCAGTACCACAGAAACATATTCGTGGTCCTGAGTATCCCGGCTGGCCATGATCAGGCAGTAGCCTGCTGCGCTTGTGGTGCCGGTCTTTCCTCCGAAAACCGTCAGACCATCTGGTTCCTGCCGTTCTCCCGTCATATACCAGTTGCCCCCGCTCCAAGTTTTCGTCACGGATTCTCCCTTTCCGTTGCGGTAGGCTGCCGTGTAGGAGGTCGTACCCGTCACTTTGCGGAATTCCGGCTGCTTTAATGCTTCATTGAAAATAAGATAAAGATCATAGGCCGTGGTATAGTGTTCCGGGTCCGTCAGACCATGGGGATTGACAAAGTGGGTATCCACTGCTCCCAGTTTCCTGGCCTCCTCGTTCATCAGATCTGCAAAGGCTTCTATGCTGCCGGACATGTGGACCGCAATCGCCGCTCCCGCATCGTTGCCTGAGGGAAGCAGCAGCCCGTAGAGCAGTTGTTCCAGCGTCAGCCGGTCCCCCGGCTCGATGCCTGCCAGAGTAGCCCCGCTCTCAGTGATCACCGCATCCTCCGTTACCGTCACCTCATCTGCCAGATTTCCGTATTTGATCGCAACCAGCGCGGTCATCACCTTGGTGATGCTGGCAGGATAAAGACGCTCAAAAGCATTCTTGCTGTATATAACATCCCTGCCATCCAGATCAAAGACCGCAGCAGCCTCAGCCGTCACCTCAGGGTCTGTCGGGGAGTCTCCGGTCACAACGCACAGATCCGATGCGAAGGCAGAAGCCAGAGCCTCCTCCTCAGGAAGTACTCTTCCTTCAATCCGCTCCTCAATCTGGTAGCTGTCCTTCAATCCGGCACTGCAGCCTGTCAGAGCCGCTGCTCCGAGAATCAGCAGGCCCCCTGTCAGGATTTTCCGAAGTCTCATTACCGGTACGCCTCTCTCCACTCCAAGTCGCCTCTGTCCAAAGCCTTGATCAGCAGTTCTGCCGTAGCCAGGTTTGTGGCCAGAGGAATATTATAACTGTCGCAGAGACGAACCACATCGTTGACATCCGGCTCGTGATTTTTGGGACAGAAGGGGTCTCTCAGGAAAATAACCAGGTCCATCTCATTGTGTTCGATCATAGCCGCCATCTGCTGCATTCCTCCCAGATGACCTGCCAAGAATTTATGGATGGACAGATTTGCCACATCCTCAATCAGACGCCCGGTGGTCCCGGTCGCAAACAGGCTGTGTTTGTTGAGGATCCCCCTATATGCGATACAGAAGTTCTGCATCAGTTTCTTTTTGGAATCATGGGCTACCAAACCTACATTCATTATTTATACCCTCCTTGAAAGTCGTCGCATGCATCTCGCTGTCAATGTCTCTTTTCCCGCTGAAGTCCTACATTCAGCACCACTCCCATTCCCAGGAATATGCTGATCAAGGAGCTGCTGCCAAAGCTGATAAAAGGCAGGGGCAGACCGGTATTGGGAAAGACTCCTGTGGCTACCGCAATATTCGCAAAGCCCTGAAAGGCAATCAAGGTGGCCATTCCCGCACAGATCAATCTTCCTCCCAGATCCTTCGCGCGGGCCGCGGTCAGAAGGCACTCATAAACGATCAGCAGAAATAATATGATCACTATCATGCAGCCGACAAACCCCAGCTCCTCGCCGATCACAGCGAAAATGAAATCCGTCTGCTCCTCTGACAGAAAGTTGCCGTTTTTAACAGAGGCGATGGTGGTGTTATAGAGTCCCTTTCCGGTCAGCTGGCCGGAACCGATGGCCGTGATGGAATTGGCCTGCTGGTAATAGGACTGCTCATACTTTTCCGGGTTAATCCACGCCAGGATCCGCCCCGCCTGATATTCTTTGATAAAGGGAATCATCCCGTTCATCAGCAGATAGATAAAGGTGGCCCCAACGGGAATCACGACCGCCAGGGTACCTGCAATCCAGCGGTAGCTTATGCCGCTGGCAAACACGATTCCCGCCACGATCACCACCATCACCAGACTGGTGGACAGATTAGGCTGGGCGTAAACCAGATAGGCGGGAACCGCAAAAAGCGCAGCCGCCGCAGCCACTGTGGATGGCTGATTCAGCTTCTCCTGGTACTTCATAAAATACCAGGAGAAGAATACGATCAGACCAATTTTTACAAATTCAGAGGGCTGTATCTGCCCGATTCCGGGAAGGACAATCCAGCGCTTTGCGTTATTTACATTGTTTCCCCAGAGAAATACCGCTGCCAGCAAAACCAGGCAGCCTGCATATACCAGCCAGCCCATGCTCAGAATCCGGTGATAATCCAGCAGGGATAAGCCTATAGCCGCCGTTAAGCCGATCACGACTCCGAAAATCTGCCGGTTTACCATAGACTCATCCATATTGGTAGCACTGCGGATTACCAGAACTCCCAGGATGCTCAATGCAACCATGTACAGGATCAGGCGAAAATTGTAGTTCCGAAAGTTGTATTCAAAAATCATATCTAATAAATCCCCTTATTCGGTATGGAGCGAACGGGTATATTGGCGTAAAGAACGGCCAGCCGCCCATCTGTCCCCGGTCTGTGGGGCTGGGGCTCCATACGCAGCTGAACCTGATCCTTCTCAATCTCCATGTATCTGGATATGACATGAATCATATCGTTCTGAAGACTCTGGATCAGCTCCGGAGGGCAATCCGCTTTATCTGACACCAGAATCAGCCTGAGCCTGGAGGCAGCGGTCCTTCCGGAACCCTTTGTATCAAATCTGCCAAACCATGCCAAACCCAGCACCTGCCCTTCTAAGCCCGCTTCAAAATGCTGCGAAGCCTGGCCAGGACGCTGCGGTGAGGTTCCGGTCCGACAACAGGGATATTCTCTCCCATGATCCGGCGGCAAATCTCCAGGTAAGCCTGTCCGGCAGCAGAGCCAAGTCCAACCAGGGGTTCTCCCTGATTGGTGGATATGACAATGTTCTCGTCATCGGGAATAGCACCGATCACATTCACTGCCAGGATATCCGTCACATCGCTCAAGGACATCATATCCCCCCGCCAGACCATGTCCATGCGGATTCGGTTCACGATCAGATCAATCTCCTCCAGCTCTTCCTGCTCCAGAAGACCGATAATGCGGTCTGCATCCCGAATGGCAGATACCTCCGGCGTTGTCACCACCAAAGCCCGGTCTGCACCGGCGATAGCGTTGCGGAACCCCTGCTCGATGCCTGCAGGGCAGTCCAGCAGTATGTAGTCAAAATCCGACCGGAGATTATCCACCAGTTTGACCATCTGTTCCGGGTTCACGGAAGTCTTGTCCCTGGTCTGCGCCGCCGGCAGCAGATAGAGATTAGGATATCTTTTGTCCTTTATCAGGGCCTGCTTCATACGGCAGTTGCCTTCCACCACGTCCACCAGATTGTAGACAATGCGGTTCTCCAGTCCCATAACCACATCAAGATTGCGAAGCCCGATATCCGTATCAATCAGGACAACACGCTTTCCCAGCATGGCCAGTCCGGTCCCCACATTGGCAGAGGTAGTCGTCTTGCCGACCCCGCCTTTTCCGGAAGTAATCACAATGACCTCGCTCATAATGAATCCCTCCTGAAAAAGAACCTATAATCATGAAGCCGCACCATAGGCTGCTCCACTCTATTATTCTACCTTAAATTGCGCCAATTTACCAGTATTTTTTTCGCATCATGGTAAATTTAACATATTGTTTAGAAATGTTTTTTTAATGGGCTGAATTTGCAGCTCTTCCTGGACCACTGAAGCAATCATAGGTCCCCGGCCCAGACGGCGGTTTCGTTCATTAAACCCGTCTTTCAGTTTTAACACCATAATACTTTCAGAGTGATTCTTTTCCTGAAT
>ERZ1643246.1232-NODE-1232-length-28464-cov-19.440494_pt1 | contig 28464 bp, 23 predicted proteins | sample MGYA00579265_ERZ1643246 | MGnify/ENA primary metagenome ERZ1643246 (study PRJEB29033, sample SAMEA4952261) | chicken gut metagenome | biome: Broiler Chicken; feature: Gastrointestinal Tract; material: Caecum | place: Ireland | collected 2018 | study: Broiler...
GTGGCGCTTCCTAAAGGGGTGGAAAGCAATGTGCTCACTGTAAAAGACAGCGACATCGGAAATGTCCGTACCCGGACCTATTCCTATCAGGGGACAGAGGTATATCGTACTCAGGTAAATCTTCCGGTAACTTTTGACTCATCAGAAGCTTCTGTTTCCTTTACCCCGCTTTTCTATCAGGTTAAAGGAATTGATTTTCTTCTTCCTGTTATGATCGGAATCACAGGAATATTATGTATAGCAGAATTTTCTTTAATTTTTCTTTCTATTATAAAACGCCGGAAATAGGCAGCCTTTTCTGTATGTCTGCTCTATTCGTACATAGCAGTATATCTATTCGGATTTTAGGCAAGTCCAAAATAAAAACCTTCTCCTGGGGTTATATCCCAAAGAGAAGGTTTTTATCATAACTGCCTATAAATTAAAAGGTTCTTTTTCAAGAGAAAAATTTGGATTATAAAACGGATCGCCATTGTCTAAAATGTCTTTCCATTTTTTCCGGAATTTATTTATTTCGTTTTCAAATCTTCGGATCTTCTCCGGAGTATCTTCATATCCTCTGGATTTTGACTCATAATGATGCCATAGTGAAAATGCGTCATAAACTACCCATTTTCCTTTTTCTCTGATTTTCAGACAATAGTCCACATCATTCAGGGCAACTGCGAATTCTTCTGTAAAGCCTCCAACCGAGAGGAAGTCCTCTTTTGACGTCATCATACAGGCTGCCGTCACTGCACTATAATTACAGTTAATCCTGGGTCGCACCATATAACCATAATCATCTTTATCCAGTCCTACAAATACATGACCGGCAAATCCTCCTATGCCGATTACCACTCCAGCATGTTGAATAGTATCATCTTCATATAAGAGTTTGGCGCCTACCACCCCTACATCTTCTCTCATACAGCAGCCCAGCATTTCAGAGATAGCTGTCTCATTAATAATTTCTGTATCATTATTCAGGAATAATAAGTAATCCCCTTTTGCATACTGAACACCGAAATTATTAATTAAAGAATAATTGAATTCTTTCTTCCAATAGACGACTTTAACATTGCTATATCTCTGTTCTAATTCTTCATAATAGGTAAAAGTCTTGTCCTTTTCACTATTATTTTCTACAATGATAAATTCAATATTTCTGTAACTGCTTTTTTCCTGCACAGAAGAGATACATTTTTCCAGATCTTCTGTATGATCCTTATTCGGGATCACAATAGATACAAGAGGATCACCCGGAGTATCATAGATCACATGATACATTCCCCAAAGGTCCGTATGTTCTACTCTTGCCGCTATACCTACACGCTTCAAATGTTCTTCTATAGCTCTTTTTCCTGCCTCATACGCATACATCTTGCTGGCCGGATTGCCGGCTACAGAATTCTCATGCATTCTCCAATAATATAATATCTTAGGAATATGCTTGATCTGTTTTGCCTGTTCTACGCACCTGAAAATAAGATCATAATCCTGTGAGCCGTCAAACTCTGAACGAAATCCGCCTATTTTTCTGATAATCTCAGCTTTGGCAACAAAAAAGTGTGTAATATAGTTATGGGAACACAAAAGATCTATACTAAAATCCGGTTTGAATTTTGGATCCTTATGAACCTTCATATCATAGGAAGTCATATCCTCATCTGTATATAACACATCATAATCCGTCTCTTGTAAAGCATTGACAACTTCATATAACGCATTTACAGCTAACGCATCGTCATGATCCAAAAGGCCTATATACTCTCCCGTAGCAAGTTCCAGAGCACCGTTGGTATTTCCTGATATTCCCATATTTTTCGGAAGGATTTTATATTTGATCCTGTTATCCTTTTCCTGATAAGATCTTAGAGTTTCCTCCAGTTCCTGATTACCCTCGCTTCCGTCACCAATACACAATTCCCAGTTTGCATAGGTCTGGTTTTGTACTGATTCGATCATCTCCTGCAAAAATTTCAATGGAGTATTATAAGTAGGAACTACAATACTGATCTTAGGCTGGTAATCAAATTTCCTGTGCTTCTGCATTTCTATTTCTTTTTCCGTAAGCTGTTGTTCCTTAAACCATTCATCATATGATTTTACAGTACTGTTGATCCGTTCTACCAGATAGCTCTTCAGTCCTTTTACGCCGTTTTCCGCAATATAACGATATACTTTATAAATATTTTTAATTTTAAATTTTTTGATTGCCTGAAAAATAAAGCCTTTTCTTGCTTCGTATCTATGAGCTTTCCACAACTCTTCCGGAACCAGCGAAATAGTCTTTTTATCTACTGTATCCGTAGCCTCAAAAATATACTCCTCATCATTATCATAAAGGAACGTTGCTTTAAACCCGCATAAAATATGCTTCTTGTCAGTCAAACGAAGCTTATATAAGTCCTCCCGTTTTCTCAATTCCATAGACAGATCTATATCTTTTCCCTGACTGTCCGTAACTTTAAACTGTATATCTCTGTCTGTCTGGGACACGCTCCAGCCGTTTACAATAATATGGTCTTTATCTATATATATCCCATCTATATTTAATGTCAGACTCTTCCGGTCTTCAATTTCTTCAAAGTCATGGCGGTCTAATGTATATAATTTCTGGGTAATGCCATTTTTCTTAACATAAAGTCTGTATTCTTCCGGTATTATTTCTCCCAAATTTATTTGAATATCAAATCCACTGTTCAGTCTGACATTCTGTCTCTTAAATTTTTTCTGAACATCTGGCCTATCTACTGCAAATCTTTTATGATGGATCTGTTTTCCGTTCAATACAGAAAAGACCTGGACTGTATCTTCCTCTGATGAAAGTATCCAGCCATTTATCTTGATATAACGATGGCCCGGAATGTTTTTATACGCAGCCTGATCCACACAAAATTTTATCTTTTTCATTGATCTATCTCCTATCTTAAAAATTTATACAACAGCTTTATAAAAAGCACAATATAGGCCAGCATCCCTGCAAAAACGATAAATTCCTGAAGGTTAAATGATTTATAAACATTCTTAAGTACCAGACACTCATCTCTGCTCTCACCGTTAAGACTAAGTGATGTGCCTTCCTGTTTTTGTGTAGTGTAAAAAGAAACGCCTTTATCATCCGGTGTATTGTCAGCCTGTATCCTCAGAACATATTCTCTGCCTTTGCTCGCTTCTATCCGCTGAAATGGGATTTCTGTAAATTTTGCGTCTTCCCAGCCTGCTGTATCCACAGTTCCTGCTGCTACCGTCTCCTGAGTTTCTTTATCAATAAGCTGATAAATTAACGTTCCATTTTCTGTCCGGTTAAACGTCACCGGCTGTACCTGTACACCTTCCAAGCCATTCAATTCACAGTAAAAGCTCTGCTCAATATAGGAATTGCCGCTCAGTTGGCCAAAATTCCCGTATCCGTCTCCTTCCACTCCTGCGTCATAAATCGGTACTTCCCAGGTACAGAGAAATGTCCTGATCAAAGAAATGACCAGAATAATACATACATAGATTATTGGTTTTATCGCTTTCTTCATACTGTTTCTCTCCTGATTATATCTGTCTGTACAACTCGCAGACTTCTTTTACAGGGCCATCCATCCGAATATGTCCCTTTTCAATCCATACTGCTCTTGTACAGAGACTTTCTACCTGTTCGATACTGTGAGATACAAATAATATAGATGTATCTTTTGTCATCATATGTTTTATGCGCTGTTCACATTTCTGCTGGAATTTGAAATCACCTACAGACAAAACTTCATCTACGATCAAAATATCCGGTGTTCCGATAGTGGCAATAGCGAAAGCCAGACGTGCCAGCATACCAGAAGAAAAGTTTTTAAGAGGCACATCCATAAAATCATGAAGCTCTGAAAAATCCACTATATCCTGATAATGGGTTTCCATCTCTTCATGAGAATATCCCAGAATGGCGCCATTTAAATAAACATTTTCTTTCGCAGTCAGGTCAATATCAAACCCTGCCCCTAATTCAATAAGAGGGGCAATGGTTCCCCAGGTTTTTACATAACCCTTCGTAGGCTTTAAAACTCCTGCAACTGTTTTCAGCAATGTACTCTTTCCACAGCCGTTAAGTCCGATAAGAGCCACCGCTTCTCCCTTTTCTACCGTCAGATTAATATCCTGAAGGGCCCAAAACTCATCATAAGAAATTTTGTTCTTAATCCTTTTAATGATATATTCTTTTAAACTGTCAATTTTTTCCCTGGACAGATTAAATTTCATGGATACATCATGTACTTCAATAACAATATCCGCCATATTTCTACTCCTAAAGATTTAATATAAAATTATCCTGGTTCTTATAAAATACATATAAGCCAATCACTAATGCGATAACCGCCATAACCAGAGAATAAATCACTGATCCGGCACTTGGCAGCTGCCCGTATATTACAACTTCTCTGAATACATTCAGAATCTGTGTAATAGGATTTAACCTTACCAGGAAATTGATCTTTCCCGGCAGAATAGACATGGGATAAATAATCGGGGCCAAATAGTTCAGCGCCACGAGCAAAACCCCGTAAAGATGTATCATATCCCGAAATTTTACGGCAACAGCAGCAAGGATCAAACCTATCCCCGTTGCAAACACTGTCAGTAAAAAAATAGGGATAACTGCCAGTATCACCGTATAGTATAAACGGGCATCCGTAAAGATCATCACTATGATCAAGGCGCAGAATGAAGCCATTAAGTTGATGAAACTGGACAGGATCCTGGAAAACGCAAAGAGATATTTAGGAATGTAAACTTTTTTTATCAAAGATGCATTATCGATCACTGCCGACATAGAACGAGAAGTACCCTCAGAAAAGAAATTATAGATCAACTGTCCGCTTAAAATATATAAAGGATAGTTTTCAATCCGAAAGCGAAACAGATTTGAAAACACAATCGACAGAACAATCATCATAAGCAATGGATTTAAAAGTGTCCATAGCACTCCCAACACAGACCGACGGTATTTTGTTTTTATATCCCTGGTCACCAGCTCTTTCAAAAGAGGCCTGAATTTTACAAAATTTTGTATATACTGAGTCACAAAAAATCTCCCTTCTTCACTGTTTATAAATTGCTGTTCTTTATAATAGCACTAATTTTTTTATTTTACAACATTTCCAGCAGTCGTTCTGCCAGAAAAACTCCCACGCAGGCAAACCCGGCCACAACGATCAGGCTTTTCTTCCTGAGTGCAAGGAGTACTGCGATCACAAGTCCCACCATACCTGAGACAGGGGACTGCGTGGCATAGAGAATTGCCGGAAATGTCATGGCAGTCAGACAGGCATATGGAATATAGTATAAAAATGAGCGGAAATAAACATTGGTGATCTTCTTCTGTATCAAAGTCAAAGGCAGCATGCGGATCAGATAAGTAACTCCTGCCATAACAAAAATATATGCATATATCATACTGTTTCCTCCTTAACAGGGAATAAAACCGCTCCGATCCCGGCAGCCGCAACTGTACAGATAATGATAGTAAATCCGGAAGAGATTTCCTGAAGCACGGGAAGGTAATAAAATGCGGTGCTGAATACAAGTGCAGCTCCAACCACTATAAGAACTTCCCGGCTCTCTTTTGCCACCGGGACCACAATCGCAATAAACATGCCGTACAGCGCCACTCCAAGAGCACTGATCACTGCTGCCGGAAGAAGAGTACTTGCTACAGCGCCTGTCAAGGTTCCTCCTACCCATCCCAGCACCGGCAGAAAGATCAGGCCATACATATACCTGCTTCCCACACTGCCCGGTTTGGAACTGGCCACTGCAAATATCTCATCTGTATTTCCATAGGCGATCAGCATACGCTGGAAAGTTTTTACAGAAGAATCCAGTTTCTGTGAAAGGGAAACTGACATTAATGCATATCGTATATTGATCACCAATTGGGTCAATGCCATCTCCAGCAGGGAAGCTCCTGAAACAATTACTGTCAGCCCTGCAAACTGTCCTGCTGATGTAAGATTCAACAGAGAGATCAAAACTGCGTGAAAAGGAGACATACCATCCTGTACTGCCAGCATGCCAAAAGTAAAGCTTACGGAAAAATAACCGGCAGCAATGGGGATACCGTCACGCAGCCCTGCCTTTATCTTATTATGTACCATAATATATTTTTTACCTCCAATGTCATGAGAAAGGCTGCCGCATTAAACAACCGCTCTTACTTGCTGTTTAATACGGCAGCCTGTATCCTATTCTCCTAAACCGCTTTCTATAGCTGTAACCAGGGTTTTCAATGCTGTTTCCTCATCCTCGCCCTCGCATACCAGCTCAATCTCATCTCCACACTTTACGCAGGCTCCCAGAACACTTAACACGCTTTTAGCATTTGCGGAACCATCTGCAAAGCGGAAAGTGATCAGAGACTTGAATTTCATCGCTTCCTTACAGAGTATGCCTGCCGGTCTTAAATGCAGCCCGGTGGGATTTTTGATAGTCACTTTTTGACTGACCATTCTCTCACTTCCTATCCTTCTCCTATTATTCTGTCTGTTTTTCTGCCAGCGGAGTTAAGGTGACTCTTACGGTAACCTTCTCTACCAGTTCATATCCCTCGGGAAGTGTTACATCTACCGGAACATTATATTCTCCTTCCGATGTATACTTTGAGGTATCTATGGACAGCTTTATATCGCTTTCTTTTAATGCATCCAGATCTTCTTCCGATCCTTTTACACGAACTGTCACACTGTCATCTGTGATCACAGCTGTCATATTTGCCGCCTGTTTGCTTCTGTCAATGCTGGTGGCCGGTATGACATATTCTCTGCTGTCATATGGCAGGATGGCCACGGAAACAATCACTGAACTGCTGATATCCCGGGCCAGCATCGTGCCCTCCGGAAGCAGCTCTTCAATATCGACAGTCTGTTCGAAATCTGCATCCTTTCCTGAAACATCTATCTCTGAAGCAGGTATCTCAATAGTATTTCCGGCTGCAGACAGTTCTTTCAGAGCATCGTCCGTCCCTGCAATACTGATCGTATTTGGAACTGTGCTGACAGAGGATACCTGATATCCTGCCGCAGGAGTTCCGGTGTACTCAGCCTTAATGGCAATATCTGGCTGAACTTTCCACAGATCCACATAAACCTCTACCTGATTGTTCTGAATGTCCTGAAGATTCAGATAAGACATCTGGGTGCTTGACAGTTCATCTCCATTTTTATCATATATATGCAGAGAACCGGATACATTGTCGCTTTGGCTCATTCCGCTTACATCTATATCGGCTACTACCCGATCCAGTTTATTGATCAGATCCTCCGGTCCGGAGATCGTAACTTTTTCAGGATTTACTGTAAGTTTTCCCACCTCATATCCTGCTTCAGGAGTTGTCCCTCCAACGGAAGCAGAAATAGTCATGGCCTGACTGGTGAGCTCATCTGTTTCTATAGGTATATTAGCCGGAGTTACTGTAATATCCTCATCAGAAACACCCGGACAAACTACCCGGACCGGCACCATATAAGGGGTAGTGTCCATGGATATGATCTGGGTCATATCCGCTTCAGCTTTGATACTGTCTCTGTCAATGGATCTTAAGGTACTGCTTGTTGCACGGACCCTGACTGTCACAGTATCACTTCCATCTACCAGAAGGGGAATCTGCAGATTACTGGTAAGGTAGGACTCGTTTACAATGGTAACAGGTACATCCCAGTAAGTTTCTGATCTTACGGGATCCTCAATATTCACCACTAAAAGCCAGACTAAAATAGCGACTGCCAGAGAAAGGATCTTCAGTGTAAATTTATTCATCAGATTTTTTTTCATTCTTCACCAATCCCTTCCACAGTCTGTGTTTTACATTTTCCTGTTTTACCTTATTCTGTTCCTGTTCCAGTATCTGTCTCAATTCCTCCTTATTCAGACCCACATGGATCTCTCCGTTCTTCGTTACAGAAACCCGGCCGGTTTCTTCTGAAACGATAACAGTCAGTGCATCGCTTACCTCGCTGATCCCTACACCGGCCCTGTGTCTTGTTCCCAGATTCTTGTTCAGATCCAGATTATCAGACAAAGGAAGGTAACAGGTAGCTGCCACGATCCTGTCGCCCCTTATGATCACAGCACCGTCATGAAGCGGCGTATTATGTTCAAAAATATTTATGAGCAGCTGACTGCTCACCAGGGAATCCAGTGCAATACCAGTCCGGATATATTCGTTCAGTACCGTTTCCTCTTCAATAACGATCAAAGCCCCTGTCTTCACTGCGCCCATTTCAAAACTGGCTCTGACGATCTCATTGGCCGTCCTGTCGCTGAAACGCCCCTCAGATTCTTTTTTACTGGCGTCAAAAGGAATCAGATTACTGACGATCTTTTTGTGTCCCAGCTCCTCCAGAGCCTTGCGCAGCTCAGGCTGAAAGATGACCAGGATCGCAGTGATCGCATATCCGCCCATATTTGTGACCAGCCAGAGTATTGTATTCATTTCGAAAATATAGGCAATGACTACAAAAACTAAAACTGTGAGAATTCCTTTTAGCAAAGAATATGCCCTTGTATTTCTGATCCAGAGCATAAACTGATATACAAAAAATGCTATCAAAAGGATTTCTACAATATCATTCCACTGTATGCTGTTGGGCAATGTCCATTGTCCTAAATAATCATGAAGATTTTTTAAAAAACTGCCCACAACTCTTCCTCCCCCTTTCCTGTCGGAATGATCTCTGTCATCTGAAAATTCCGGCAGACTGTAATTTAAAACTTATCCCCTATAAATCTTTCAAAGACTCTTCCAGCTGTTTTTCAAAATCAAAGGTCTCTTCCCTTACTCTTTCCACAGGTGCAGCTTCTTCATCTTCTTTTTCCGATGATTCCACTGGTTCTGAAGAAATATTTTTAATCTTTTTTTCTGACTGAGCTACAAAAGATTTTGGAACAGCCTTCACATAATAAACGTATTCATCATCCTCAAACTGTGTGGTCTCACTTCTGGAATAATCAATACCCAGTGCTGCAAACTCGATCAATAATCCCACAACTGCCGCAAGAACACCTGACAGGATCACGCTGCCAATGTTGATATTTACATTTAAAAACATACCGCCCAGAATCATGATCAGAATATAAATAATAGCCCCTGCCGCATCGCCAATTCTCCAGGAATAGTCGGCAGAAGTTCTGGAAATCAGATATACCACCATAAGGACTACTACAAAGGCTAAAATATTCAGCCACATTTCCTGATTATTGATCAGGGCATCCAACAGGATCTGAAGCTTTTGTACAGATTCCGTCTCTTTTCCCTGAAGGACTGTACTTCTGTCACTGACAACCTCCATAAAGTAATATAAGATCACACCACAGCAGGCAGGTACTGCACAAGAAGGGCCTCTCAGCAGGCCGGCGCCCACCGGAACCGCCGCCGGCATATGAAGAGAAAAAGCTGCCGGAGTTAAGATCAGTGCCAGATTATCCCGGGAAGTAAACCGCAGGAACAGGATCATCAGTAATAGCAGAAGAAGGACTGAAAATGCAGCTACTTCCACCCCCACTCCATAGCAGTGGGCTACGATCATGATACATCCTAATACTGCCATCCCGTTGAGAGGCAGCACTGCGCATATAATAGATAAGATCAAAACTATAAATATATTATCCAGAGCTTCTAGAAATCCCAAAGTAGAATTGATACTCTGGAACACAAGGAAAGCAAGAAGAAACTTCAGCAGAGGAAGAAGCCATGTATCATGCTCTCCATAAAAATTTTTAATTTTTTGTTTCATCTCCAATAAAGTTGTCACGGTCAGCTTCTCCTCCCTGTAATTCTTCCGTTTCTTCTGTCTTCTCTGTCGTAGATCTTCTTCATCTGTCCCAGGCCTTTATAGTATTCCTGTATTCCCTTCTGGGCTTTTGCATATTTCACTGTACAATATATATATGTAAGCACACTGTAAACTACCAGCAAGATAATATAGCCGCCTAAAACCGCTACCACCAGCAGGGGAAGATTCATCCGGTGCAGATTATTCATCAGATAGTCGCTTTTATACCCGGCCCATCCCAAGAGAAGGAGTCCGTAAGCAATGGTTGTAAGGAAAAAATTCTTAATCAGAGCCAGACCGATATAATCGCTTCTATAATAATTGCTGATAGCCAGATGCTTTTTCCCCTCTCCAGATTCATACACCGCCAGTTTATGCATTTTTTTTATTTTCTGTACATCAAGCATAAAATTCCCTCTTTTCTGTTGCTTTCTATACTCATACATACTGCATTATAACATAGTCTGCGGAAGTGAATCAAGACTTTTAGGGCTCTGAGCCGATAGCGATCACCAGAAAATATACCTTCTCAGCTCCTGCTTTTTTCAAAGCGCGGGCGGCTTCATCTATTGTAGTTCCTGTAGTGTAGATATCATCTATAAGAAGGACCTTTTCCCCTCTTATTCCTTCACCTGCTGTAAAAGCTCCTCTTATATTTTTCCGCCTTTCCTCCGGATTCAGATCCTTCTGAGGCTCTGTATTTATTTTTCGTTTCAGTATTTTTTTCTTGACCGGAATGTTTACTTTTTCCCCCAGTGCTTCCGCAATGAGCTCAGCCTGATTATATCCTCTTTTTTCCAATCTTTTTCTGTGAAGAGGAATGGAGACAATGCAGTCTATTTTCCATCGGCGGATATACTCTTCTGCATAAACTGCTGCCAATTCTCCGTAAAACAGGCCATATTCCTGCCGTTTCCCATATTTTAATTTAAAGAGGGATTGCTGAAGAAGTGTACTATAGGGAAAAATTCCGATTCCCTGTTCAAACAGATGCGTCCTGCGGCTGCAGTCTGAACAGTATTCCTGTTCTGTGTTATTCAAAGGCTTTGAACATTTATAGCATCTTGGACCTGTTATAGGTCTTAGCCGTTCCCGGCAGCCGCTGCAGATCTTCTGTGTCCCCGGCACAGGTATATCATGACATACCGGACAGTGCCTGGGATACAGAATATCCAGAAATGTATTCTTTATTTTTTCTTTTTTTGTCACTGAATCTCTTTAATCCTCACATCTAAAGCCGTATAACGGTCCTGTTCCATCCGGTTGTTTTCCATCTCATAGAAAGTCTTTTCATCTCCTACCAGGGTGACACATTTTCTGGCCCTGGTTACTGCAGTATAGAGAAGATTTCTGTTCATCAGCATTCTGGGACCCTGAAGGAGAGGGATCACTACTGCCGGGTACTCGCTTCCCTGAGCTTTATGTATGGTAATCGCATAAGCCAGTTCCAGCTCATCCAGCTGTTTAAAAGAATATTCCACGAATCTTTTCTCATCAAACTCCACCGTCATCATCTCTGCAAAAGAATTGATCTCCCGGATAATACCGGTATCTCCGTTAAATACTCCCACGCCTTTCTCCACAGGTATTCCATAGTTTCCTCTGATCTCCCATTCCAGCTGATAATTATTTTTGATCTGCATGACCTTGTCCCCCTCACGGAAAACGCCCTGCCCGTGCTCTTTTTCCTTTTTTTCCCGGTCGGGGGGGTTCAGATACTGCTGCAGTATGGAGTTTAACCGTTCCACCCCCAGAAGTCCTTTTCGCATAGGCGTAAGGACTTGGATCTCATAGGGCGCTGCTTCCACATATTTCGGCAGTTTTTTCTGTATCAAAGTGATCACAATACTGATGATCACATTGGCGTCATATCTTTTTAAAAAGAAAAAATCTCTGCTCTTATTATCAAGGACCACCGGTATTCCCTGATTGATCTTATGCGCGTTGACCACGATATCGCTTTGCGAAGCCTGACGGAAGATCTTCACCAATTCCACGACAGGAAAGCAGCCGGAAGAAATAATATCTTTCAGCACACTGCCCGGCCCCACACTGGGAAGCTGGTTCACATCTCCCACCAGGATCAGCCGGGTACCGGAAACCACGGCGGAAAGAAGTGCATGCATCAAAAAAATATCCACCATGGACATTTCATCAATAATGATCACATCCGCCTCCAGAGGATTCTGGGCATTCCGCTCAAATCTTACATTCTCCTGGGCCTGTTCCGGGCCTCCGCTTAACTCCAGCAGACGATGTATAGTCTTTGCTTCATAACCGGTGGTCTCAGTCATCCGTTTTGCAGCTCTTCCTGTAGGCGCTGCCAGACAGATGTCCAGATCCTCCATCTCAAAATACCGGATAATGGCGTTGATCGTGGTAGTCTTACCTGTTCCGGGACCTCCGGTTATGATCAGAAGGCCATTCTTTACAGCCTCCCTTACCGCTTCTTTCTGTTTCTCATCCAGTTCTACTCCTGTTCCCCTCTGGATCCGCTCTATCTTTTCTTCCAGAACATCTTCTTTTACTGTATCCTGGAGATTTAATGTGTGGAGCATCTGCGCCACATGGAGTTCTACCTGATAGTAAGAAGCAGCATATACCGCTGTCTGCACCGGCGCTCCCTCTCTTTTGATTTCCCGGATCACGATCTTTCTTTCTATGGACAGGTCCATTAAATGCTTTTCCATATATTCCTGCTCCACGCCCAGCAGATCCCTGGCTCTTTTGAGCAGCACTTCCTTTGGCAGGTACACATGCCCCTCCCCGGAAGCCTGAAGCAATATGTATAAAAGACCGCTCCGGATACGGTAATCGGAATCCGTATGGATCCCGATCCTGGCAGCAATCTCATCGGCGATCTTAAAGCCTACGCCGGGAATGTCCTCTGCCATTTTATAAGGATTTTCTTTCAGTACACCATACATCTCCTGGCCATACTGCCGGTAGATCTTCATTCCCAGGGTCTGGGTGATCCCGTATTGTTGAAGGAACATCATGGCCTTCCGCATATCCGCCTTTTCTTCCACCTGATCGGCGATCTCTCTGGCCTTTCTTTCACTGATGCCTTTTACCTCTGCCAGCCTTTCCGGCTCTTCCTCAATGATCCGAAGGGTATCGTCTCCGAATTTTCTTACGATCCTGGCAGCAAGAGCTGCTCCTATGCCTTTAATTGCTCCTGATCCCAGATAGCGCTCCATTGCCAGGGAATCCTGAGGGATCACAGACTCATAGGAATCCACTGAAAACTGTCTGCCGTAAGAAGGATGCCTTGTATAAGTCCCTCTGGCCCGTATCGTCTCTCCTTCACTGAGAAACCGGAAATTTCCCACGCAGGTGATCTCTTCTCCCTGGGAAACCAGACAGGCTACCGTATATCCATTGTCACGATTCTGAAATATGATATGGTCCACATATCCCTCAATTGTCTCTTCCACAGTTTTTACCTTCCGTACGATCTTCTTTTATTTCTCGTTCATCTTGCTCATAAGTTCCATATACTGACCGGTTCCTATGGCAACAGCCAGGGCAGGTTCCTCTGCCACCACTGTATTGATCCCTGTTTCTTCTTCGATAAGCTGTTCCAGCCCTCCAAGAAGAGCGCCTCCGCCAGTAAGAACGATTCCTCTTTCTGCCACATCAGCGGCAAGCTCCGGAGGAGTTTTCTCCAGGATACTGTGTATGGTCTCCATGATCTGGGTGGCTGCATCTTTCAGAGCCTCCCGGATTTCTTCAGAAGTCACCGTAATACTTTTCGGGAGTCCGGTAATGGTATCTCTTCCTTTTACTTCCATAGACTTTGGTTCCGGAAGAGAGTAGACTGTGCCGATCTGGATCTTAATATCTTCGGCCGTCCGTTCTCCGATCATCAGATTATGCATTTTTCTTACATAGCGCATGATGGCCTCATCAAAGTTGTCTCCCGCCACTTTAATGGAAGTGGAGACTACCGTTCCACCAAGGGAGATCACCGCCACATCGGTAGTACCTCCGCCTATATCCACGATCATATTTCCAAAAGGCTTTGTAATGTCAATTCCTGCTCCTATGGCCGCCGCAATAGGTTCTTCAATAATGGAAACTTCTCTGGCTCCGGCTTGATAGGTGGCCTCTTCCACAGCCTTTTTTTCAACCTCTGTGATCCCGCTTGGGGCGCAGATACTGATCCTGGGCTTCCGGAAAGCTCTTCTTCCTATAGCCTTTGAAATAAAATATTTCAGCATCTTTTCCGTAACCTCAAAATCTGAGATCACTCCCTGTCTAAGAGGACGCACTGCCACAATATTTCCCGGTGTTCTCCCTATCATCTGACGAGCCTCTTCGCCTACGGCTCTGATCTTATTGCTGTCTTTATCATATGCGACTACGGAAGGCTCCTTGAGCACGATTCCTTTTCCTTTCGCGTATACCAGTATACTGGCCGTGCCTAAATCGATCCCAATATCTGAAGCTGCCATTTACACTGCCCCTTTCTAAACTTCTCTTCATGATCAGATCAGAAATTCTTTTCCGCCTGATAAATCAACATTTATTATATCCAACTTAACCCCTGTTGAAAAGGGGCAATCATCTCAAATATTTTGACACATAACGACCTGTATAGGATGCCGGATTGGCTGCGACCTCTTCAGGAGTCCCGCTGGCGATCACAGTTCCCCCTTTGTCGCCCCCTTCCGGGCCGATATCAATAATATAGTCCGCCGTCTTGATCACATCCAGATTGTGTTCGATGACTACCACCGTATTCCCCCCTTCTGCCAGTCTGTGGAGGATTTCAATAAGTTTATGCACATCTGCAAAATGCAGTCCTGTAGTGGGTTCATCCAGGATATAGATGGTCTTTCCCGTGCCTCTTTTACTAAGTTCTGTAGCCAGCTTGATACGCTGTGCCTCTCCTCCGGAAAGCTCTGTGGAAGGCTGCCCCAGTTTAATATAAGAAAGTCCTACATCATATAAGGTCTGGATCTTTCTTTTGATCGATGGCACATGGTCAAAAAACTCCAGCGCTTCTTCCACAGTCATATTCAGCACATCATAAATATTTTTGCCTTTATATTTTACCTCAAGTGTCTCTCTGTTATACCTTTTTCCATGACATACCTCGCAAGGGACATAGACATCCGGCAGAAAGTGCATTTCGATCTTTAAGATACCGTCTCCGCTGCATGCCTCGCATCTGCCCCCTTTTACATTAAAGCTGAATCTTCCTTTCTTGTAGCCTCTGGCCTTTGCATCGGCTGTAGCCGCAAACAGATCCCGTATCTGATCGAAAACCCCTGTATAAGTAGCCGGATTGGAACGGGGAGTTCTTCCAATAGGGGACTGGTCAATGTCGATCACCTTGTCAAGCTGCTCTACGCCCTCGATACATTTGTGTTTTCCGGGGATCGTCCTTGCCCGGTTTAATTTTCGCGCAAGGCTTTTATACAGGATCTCATTGACCAGGGAACTCTTTCCTGATCCGGACACGCCGGTAACACAGGTCATGACTCCCAAAGGGATCTTTACATCTATATTTTTCAGATTATTCTCCGCTGCTTTTCTCACAATGAGAAAACCTGTAGGTTTTCTTCTCTCTGAAGGTACCGGGATTTTTTTCTTTCCGCTTAAATACTGGCCCGTGATAGAGTTTGGATTTTTCATGATCTCTTCCGCAGTTCCGATGGCCACCAGTTCTCCTCCATGCTCTCCGGCACCGGGGCCGATATCCACGATACAATCTGCCGCTCTCATGGTGTCCTCATCATGTTCCACCACGATCAGGGAATTTCCCAGATCCCGGAGATGCTTCAGGGTAGCCAGCAGTTTATCGTTGTCCCTCTGATGCAGACCGATACTTGGCTCATCCAGGATATATGCCACCCCTACCAGCCCGGAACCGATCTGAGTAGCCAGCCGGATCCTCTGGGCTTCTCCGCCGGAAAGAGTACCTGTTGCTCTTGAAAGGGTAAGGTATTCCAGTCCTACATTGACCAAAAATCCTACTCTGGCCCGGATTTCTTTTAAAACCTGTTCTCCGATCATTTCCTGGGTAGATGTCAGCTTCAGATCATTTAAAAATTCCTGAAGGCTGCTGATCGACAGAGAAGTCACTTCATAAATATTCTTATCGCCTACCGTCACAGCCAGGGCTTCCGGTTTCAGACGCTGGCCCTTGCAGGCAGGACAGGGTGTGATCCGCATAAAAGTCTCATACTCCTGTTTTGTAGCGTCAGATCCTGTCTCTCTGTAGCGTCTCTCCACATTTTTGATCAGCCCCTCAAAGGCAACGTCATAGACTCCTTCGCCTCTCTGTCCTTTGTAGTACACTTTGACCTGGTGTCCATTTGTTCCGTAAAGCAGGATATCCTGGATCTTTTGAGGATATTCTTCAAAAGGCGTATCCAGATCAAAACCGTATTCCTTTGCCAGAGCATCTAAAATAGCTCTTGTAAAACTTCCTTTATCCGTGCAGGACTGCCAGCCTAAAACAGTAATGGCTCCCTGCTGTATACTCAGACTTTTATCCGGAATCATCAGATCCACATCAAATTCCATTTTGTATCCTAATCCAAAACAGGATGGACAGGCCCCGAATGGATTATTAAAGGAAAAACTTCTGGGCTCGATCTCATCAATACTGATCCCGCAGTCCGGACAGGCAAAGCTCTGGCTGAAATTCTGGATATTTCCATCCATGGTATCTACCATCAGACGTCCCTCTGCCAGATTCAGCACAGTTTCAATAGAATCTGTCAGACGCTTTTCAATCCCTTCTTTCACAATAAGACGGTCCACTACAATTTCTATATTATGCTTTTTATTCTTGTCTAACTGGATCTCTTCGCTGAGTTCATAGAGACTTCCGTCTATCTGTACCCTCACATAACCGCTTTTTCTGGCCTGTTCCAGAAGTTTGGCATGGGTTCCCTTACGCCCTCTTACCACCGGCGCCAGGAGCTGGATCCTGGTCCGCTCCGGAAGCTTCATGATCTGATCCACCATCTGATCCACAGTCTGCTTCTTAATCTCCCGTCCGCATTTGGGGCAGTGGGGAATGCCGATCCTGGCATAGAGCAGACGAAAATAGTCATAGATTTCCGTAACTGTTCCTACAGTAGAGCGGGGATTTCTATTAGTAGATTTCTGATCAATGGAAATCGCCGGAGACAACCCCTCTATACTCTCCACATTGGGTTTCTCCATCTGCCCCAGAAACTGTCTGGCATAAGAAGAAAGGGATTCCATATATCTTCTCTGCCCCTCTGCGTATATAGTGTCAAAAGCCAGAGAACTTTTTCCCGAACCGCTGAGCCCGGTCAATACCACCAGCTCATTTCTGGGGATATCTACGTCCAGGTTTTTTAAATTATTCTCATTCGCTCCCCTTATTTTTATAAATTGTCTAGGCTGCATTTTCACTGCCATATCCATTCCTCACTATCTTTTCGTCTTTTATTTATATTATCTGATTCTTTTCGCCCATTATACTGTCAAAAAGGCAGACGCCTTCTGCGATTTCCTGGCCCTCCGGGCAAAGGATCCAGGACTAGGCCTAGTATAGCATATATGCCCCTGTTTTTCAAACATTTGTTCTGTTTTATCTGAAAATGCAACAGGACAGCTGAAAAAAGGGAGCTGCCCGAAGGCAGCCCCTATCCAATCTACTTTTCCTTAGGTTCCTTACCACAGGAAGAACATATATACTGCATGATATCTCTTCTGGTCACGATCCCGATAAAATTCTTCTGATCATCTACTACCGGGACAAAATTCTGCCGCATGGCTTTCTCCATCAGATCCTCCATATCGGAGTCTACTCTGACGGGAGCATAATCTGCACGCCTCTTAAACGAAGTGATCGGGACCTCCTCTGCCGCCTTCATGTTCAGCGAACTGCGGTTTCTCAGGCCCCAGAGCATATCTCCTTCTGTAAGCGTGCCCACATATTTTCCTCTGTCGTTTATAATCGGAATACAGGAAAATTTGTGTTCCTCCATCTTCTCCAGTGTCTGTCCCAGAGTATAAGAATCATGTATATATGTAACATCTTCCTTGGGGGTAAGAAAAAATAATATATTCATAGTACCCTCCACTCAATTTACTCTTTCCTTATTCTGACATATTCGGAAGAAGAAATCCAGTAGAAAGCTATAAACATTTATTAAAATTCTATGAAGAGCCAATCACTCCTGAATTTCCCGCTTTTTTGTCAATCAAACAGGAAATCGGCAAATATCTGATTACTCAGCAGAATTCCTTCCTCTGAAAGAAAGATCCGGTCTCCTGACTCCTGCAGCATGCCATTTTCCAGATATTTCTTCAAGGTTTTCTCGTAAATCAGATCCAGATCTTTTCCGAAGGTCCTGCGGAATTCTTTTCTGGACACGCCTCTGGTCTTGCGAAGTCCCAGAAACATGAATTCTTCTATCTGTCTGGGTTCTTCCAGAAATTCCACTTCTTCCCGGATCTTCCTGGGATCCCGGCAGCCTGTTCTGTATTTTTCCCAGTCCCGGGTGTTAGACATACGCATGTTACGGATCATAGCCGCAGCGCCCAGTCCCAGACCAAGATAATCTTTCCTCTCCCAGTAGCGCAGATTATGCCTGGACTCTTTTCCAGCCCTGGCATAATTGGAGATCTCGTACTGCCGGAATCCCTGGTTTTCTAAATACTCGCCCGTCCACAGATAGATTTCTCTGCTGGTCTCCTCATCAGGCAGAAGCTCTTCATGTTCTCCATACCTTTCATAAAATTCTGTTCCTTCTTCGATGATCAGCTGATAGACAGAAAGATGTTCCAGAGGAGTTCTTATCAGAATTTCCAGCTCTTCTTTCCATTCCTCCAACGTCTGCCCCGGCAGAGATGAAATAAGATCCCCGCTGATATTGTCAAATCCCGCTTCCCTGGCCATATGATAACTTTCCAGAAAATCTTCATAGGTATGGATCCGTCCCAGAAGTTTCAGATTTTCATTTTTCACTGATTGGATCCCTATACTCAAACGGTTGATCCCCAGCTGCCTATACGCTTTCAGCTTTTCCTTCCGAGCAGTTCCCGGGTTCATCTCCAGAGTGATCTCTGCTTTTTTCTCTATCCGGAATGTCTGGCGGAGAGCCCCCATGATCCTTTCAATCTGTCCTGTTTCCAGGATTGATGGAGTTCCTCCTCCAAAATAAACTGTAGATACCTGATAATCGGCAGCAAAAGTTTTATAGCTGCGGATTTCCTGTTCCAGATCCCGGACATATTCTTCCTTCTGATCCTTATCCCCGCTCCAGGAAAGAAAGTCGCAGTATGCACATTTTTTTATGCAAAAAGGAATATGAATATACAAGCCCAAATCTTTTTTCATCACTTTACTCCCGGAATCTATTTATCATCCAGCTTTAACACACTCATAAAAGCTTTCTGTGGAATTTCTACATTTCCGATCTGGCGCATTCTTTTCTTTCCCTCTTTCTGCTTCTCCAGCAGTTTCCGCTTACGGGAAATATCACCCCCGTAGCATTTTGCAAGCACATCTTTCCGCAAAGCCTTTACAGTCTCTCTGGCAATGATCTTACTTCCTACAGCCGCCTGAATAGGAATTTCAAAAAGCTGTCTGGGGATTTCTTCCTTCAGTTTCTCGCACATTTTTCTTCCCCTGTCATAGGCAGACCCGGCGAAGACAATAAAGGAAAGAGCATCCACTTCTTCTTTATTTACCAGGATATCCAGCTTCACCAGATCGCTCCGCTCATATCCCAGCATTTCATAATCAAAAGAGGCATAACCCCGTGACCGGGATTTCAGCGCATCGAAAAAGTCGTAAATGATCTCATTCAATGGCAGATGATAATGGAGCAGAGCTCTGGTGGTCTCCATATATTCCATTCCCTGATACTGTCCTCTTCTCTCCTGACAAAGTTCCATAATAGGACCGATATAATCTGTGGTGACCATGATCTCCGCTTTGACCATGGGCTCTTCCATATAGTCAATTTCCGATGGATCCGGAAGATTAGATGGATTTGTCAGATCCATCACTTCTCCGTTTGTCTTATGCACTTTATAAACAACTCCGGGAGCGGTTGTGACCAGATCCAGGTTATATTCCCTCTCCAGCCTCTCCTGGATGATTTCCAGATGAAGAAGTCCCAGAAAACCGCAGCGGAATCCAAAGCCCAGAGCGATAGAAGTTTCCGGTTCAAAGAACAGGGAAGCATCATTAAGCTGAAGCTTTTCCAGGGCATCCCGCAGATCCTCATACTTGGCTCCGTCGGCAGGATAAACGCCGCAGAACACCATAGGATTTACTTTTTTATATCCCGGCAGAGGCTGGGCACAGGGATTTTCATCATCTGTAATAGTATCTCCCACCCGGGTATCTTTCACATTTTTTATACTGGCGGTAATATACCCTACCATTCCCGCCGGCAATTCTTCACAGGGGATCAGCTGTCCGGCGCCAAAATATCCTACTTCCACTACTTCTTCCACAGCCCCTGTAGCCATCATCCGGATCTTGGTTCCTTTTTTTACTCTTCCTTCCATGATCCTGCAAAATACGATCACGCCTCTGTAAGAATCATAAATGGAATCAAAGATCAGAGCCTGAAGGGGGTTATCCGGACTGCCTTTAGGCGCCGGTACTTTCTTTACGATCTGTTCCAGTACTTCATCAATATTCAGTCCTGTCTTTGCCGAGATCTGTGGAGCATCCTGGGCCTCGATCCCGATCACATCCTCGATCTCATTGATCACCCGTTCCGGATCTGCACTGGGCAGATCGATCTTATTGATCACCGGAAATACATCCAGGTCATGATCCAGGGCAAGATAGACATTTGCCAGAGTCTGAGCTTCAATCCCCTGGGCGGCATCCACCACCAGGATAGCGCCGTCGCAGGCGGCCAGACTCCTGGATACCTCATAGTTAAAATCCACATGTCCCGGTGTGTCGATCAGGTTAAAAATATATTCTTCCCCGTCTTTGGCCTTATACACGGTACGTACAGCCTGGGATTTAATGGTGATCCCTCTCTCTCTTTCCAGATCCATATTGTCCAGGACCTGGGACTGCATCTCCCTTTCTGTCAGTAAACCGGTTCTTTCTATGATACGGTCTGCAAGGGTAGACTTTCCATGGTCTATATGTGCAATGATACAAAAATTACGAATTTTGCTCTGGTCTATTGCAGGCATAAATTTTCCTCCTGTCAGTAATATAATCGTTCTCTTTTACACTTGAGTTGTATAATTTAATATAAAATACAAAAATCCGCTGTAGAACAGAAATGCTGAAGCAACAATTCCTATCGCCCAAAACACCTTTGTCATACTTTGCATGACCCTGCTCTTTTCGCCCAATACACTGATCTTTTTCTCCGCCCCTATATATGCTGTCTCTAAAAGCCGGACGGCGATAAAAGCCATTATTGGCAGAACGCACAGATAATATCTGGATTGATAGGCCCCCGGATATCCCGAGATGAAATAGAATCCATCATAAGCGTTCTTAAACTGGAGGAATACCACACATATCAGGGCAATATAAAAGCTGACGAACATTTTCATATATAATCTTTTCTTGTTCATAAAGAAACAAAGGATGGGTACAAAAGGAATGATTATAATAAAGAATCTGTCATAGGATAACCATCCTCCCTGCTTTAAAAGATTTATATGAGAGGCAATTCCCGTCCAGGTAGTGAAAAATCCCTGCCAAAAATGGAAAAAGTAATCTTTGAAATTCATAACCGCTCTGTCCCCAAAGGAAACATAAAAAGCTGTAGAACGATAATATTCCATGTCAAGATTAGCCAGAGATGGCTGAAAGGAATGCACCTGAGCATAAACCATCAGAAAATAGACAATGGTCAAAAGGTAAACCGGCAGTGTTGTCATAAACTGCCTGCAGCATACCAGCCTTACAGACTTCTCCTTTATACAATACCATATAATATAAATAGCGCACATCAAGATCAGTATCAGTCCCGCCGTAAGTTTACTCAGGATCGTCAGAGAAAATCCTAATGCGATAAACCAATAGGTCCGATAATTTTTCTTTTCTTCAGATAAGTTCAAAAATCCCAAAAAGAAAATGCTGCAGCCCAGAAGAGCAAATGTATCATTATTTACGCCAGATAAATTATATAAAAACATCGGAACATTAACGATCATGGCCGTATATAACAGGTGCAGCACCGGCAGACTCTTGCTGATCTTCCGGTAGCCGATATAAAATATGAGAGCCATCGCCAGAAGTCCGAAAAATGCAGAAAATACTCTCAATCTCAGAGTATGGATATAATACTCACCATTTCCGAGGTTATCAATAGGCGAACACAGTCTCATCACATGATAATACAGGGGAGGATGTCCTAATTGATTAATGGATCCCGGAACAAAGGAAGCCGGGTTTGTATCCGTCATAAATTCCATATGAGAAAAATCCGGTATGATCTTCCCGGTCTCTTCCAAATAAGCTATATATGATATATGCCTCATCTCATCCGGAGTATGGCCTACATAAACCATATAATAGCCTATCTGCAGCACACAATACAGGAACATGCATACGTATATAAATGCTACTGCGTATTTATTATGAAAGGGCAGCTTATTGCAATATATCGTATAGATGACCAGTAAAGCGATGCATATTTCCAGGATTCCTGCCAGATCTTTCGCCAAATGCTTTTCATAATCAGCAGATATCATCAGCATAGAATCTGATATTTCCGTATTACCGCTGTATAAATGCTGGCCGGCTTTGATCTGTCCTTTTGCAGCCGGTAATTCCAGACTTTCAGGGATCTGCCCGGTCAAATGTTCAATCTCTATAGTAAGATTGTTATTCTGCTTCATATCTTTTTCATCTAGCTGGATCACCACAGATGGCGACTGCTGCAAAGATATATAGGAAAAAATATTCTGAGATATTATTTTTTGTGTATCTGTCTCTGATAGCCTTACGCCAAACTTGGCATCCGGATCGATCACCTCTTCCGCGTCTACCTGAAAATTCAGAGATATGGAATGCAGATTTTCTAATGCTGTATCAAAAGTCTGCCGTACAGTTCCTTCTGTCTCCATTTTTATACCGGCATCCTGAACCAGGTCCTCCGGCATTTGAACACTTACTTTCTCGTAATCTTTGTGCAGATCATTATACATCAGCAAATACACGATCAGCACTGCCGCGATACAGACGATCGCATTTTTGATTATTTTTTTTACTAAGGAAGGTCTTGCCGAACATGTTGCCCATAAAAACAAAAACAGCAGAGAAGCAAAAACAGTCAAAAATACTTTTATACCATAATTATTATTTATGGCATTTTCAAGACTCTTTGTTAATTCCTCCGATACTTTCAGGCAAGACCCTGCTTCTGTTTCTATCCGCTTCGTTGTAACATCCTCGTTAAAGATCACCTGATCTGTATTTGTATCATATTGTCCTGTGTAAGCAGCCAGACTGTTCCAGCTGATTCCCTGGTTTTCAGGATCTGTGGCTATCATAAAAGAATCCGCATGATAGTAATTCGGATTTAAAGAAAATTCGGCTTTTCCTCCATAAACCGGCTGTCGGTCTGCAATAAGGACTTCCCCGTCTTTTTCAACGACCAGCTCTATTTCTGTTCCGTCCTTCGCCCCGCTTATCCCCATTTGCAGAACAACGTTAATATTTCTTATAGGCACAAAAATAATTCCCGCCAGACATAATACATATAACAAAATAATCCCAAAAGTTCTGTTTATCTTTAAAGTTTTATTTCTTATTGACATGTCTCATTCCCTTCTCTATTTATAATTCAAATTGTCGATCGTTTTTCTTCCAATAGAATTATAAACCAAAGGTTTCTGGCTGAAAGTCTCTACATCATAACAATTACGCCCATCTAATATAATCGGTCTGTTCATTTTCTCACAGAAAATTTCCGGTGTTAATGCTTTGATCTCCGGCCATTCTGTAAAAATCATACACAGATCTGCACCGTTTAAAGCTTCCTCGGGGCTCTTTGCGTACTGGAGTTTTCCAGGATATATTTTTTCAAACTCTTTTTCGGCAATAGGATCATATGCTTTTACAGTGGCGCCATTATCTAATAAAATGCCGACATTGAGAATGGAGGGGGCCTCCCTCAGATCATTAGTACCTGGCTTAAACGTCAGCCCTAATACAGCAACCGTTACTCCTTCCATAGAAGAATAATACTGTCTGGCTTTCTTCAGCAATTTTATTTTCTGGTTTTCATTAACCTCAATGGCAGCCTTAATTGTTTTCAATTCATTATCGTAGTAGTTTCCCAACCAATGCAGTGCTTTTGTATCTTTTGGGAAGCAGGAGCCTCCATATCCGATCCCTGCTTTTAAAAATTTATTGCCTATCCGGCTGTCCAGCCCCATACCCTGAGCCACATCTTCGATATCTGCTCCTACGATTTCACAGAAATTGGCGATCTCATTAATATAGGATATTTTCAGCGCAAGAAAATCATTTGAAGCATATTTTATCATTTCTGCACTTCTTCTGTCCGTTACAAGTTTCGGTGCCTCGAAATTCCTGTAAACCTCTAACAGTTTCTGTCTGGCTTCTTCATTTTCTGCTCCTATGATAATCCTGGATGCATGAAGCGTATCTCTCACGGCCGTTCCCTGAGAAAGGAATTCCGGGTTGGAAGCGCAATCTATATGCACAGGATTTTTCAGATTTTCCCTTATATAAGCTTCCACCTTATCGTTTGTGCCAATCGGTACTGTTGACTTAACTACTATGATACAGTCCTGTTTTACCGATTCTGCGATCTGTCCTGCCACTGTAAAGACATATTTCAGATTCGCAGACCCATCTACTTTTTCCGGGGTTCCCACTCCGATAAAGATAACATCCGCGTCCTCATATGCGGTCCGATAATCCATTGTATAAGTCAGCCTGTCTTTGTTTTTAATCATTAATTCCTGCAAACCTTCCTCATATATGGGAGGAATGCCATTCTGCATTAATTCGACTTTGTGTTTATCAACGTCAACGCAGGTAACCTTATGTCCTTTTTCCGCAAGGCATACGCCTGTAACCAAGCCCACATATCCTGTTCCAGCAACTGCTATTTTCATATTTTCTCTCTCCCTCTGCTATTTTGTTCTTTACACTCCAAAATCTTTTCTGCCAGCTTCTTTCCATTGCCCATTTCCACAAAACTTATTCCTAGTTCCTTTTCCGAGTACAGTTCATGATTTGCGGGATTTTCCCCCAGGATCATAGGTTTACCCATAGCGCGATAGATATAGGCTTTTCCCGGGATCGTTCTTTTAGCTTTATTGATCGCTTTATTAAAATGCCCTGCCAGGCATAAATCGGCAAAAGCAATATAATCTGAAAGCTTGTCCTGACTAAGCCATGGGATGTAATGTATATTCGGAGCGGATGGCTTTGTCATTTTTTCCCCTATAGGGCCGATAATATAAAAACAGATATCTGTTCTGTCCTTTAAAAGCTCCGCTGCCTCCAGTACGATATCCACTCCCTGGAGGGGAAGTATGCTGCCAAAATATAAAACCGTATACTTTCCCTTTGCCTGATCAGGTTTTTCTATCTGATGGGGATAATAAATACTTGTGTCTGCTTCCAGATACATTACTTGTATCTTTTGGGGATCTGCTCCCAGTTCCTCTGAAAAATACCTTGCGTGAGCTCTGGTATCTGCAATAATTTCGTCTGCTGCCTGCAAAGTTTTTCTGTCAATCCGCGCCAGAAGCTTCCCAAATACAGATTCCGGTTTAAATTTTTTTCTGTCAAAGGCCAATGTATCATACATAGAAATAAAAAAATCTATATATATCTTGCTTTTCCTGAATTTCCATTTAAAAAGGGGTACTACCAACTGAGGTGAAAAGCCTACAAAAACTGCATCATACTGCCTGCAGGATCTGGTAAAGATCCTCCAATATACCTTTAGCAATCTTACAGGATAGCTTTTATCCTTTGTTCCTATAACCGAAAGAAAATCCGTCTTTTCTTTCAGTTGACGGATTTCTTGAGTGTTTCGCAAATAATCTAAATTTTTTGTGGTAATAAAAAGGACTTTTTTATTTTTCAGTTCTTCAAACATTTGTATCCTCTCTTGGAACAGACTTTATTTTTCTGTTTCTTTCCAGTGTTTTTCAGATCCATAGTCCAGTCTGCGGACTCTTTCCTGGGTATCCTCCAGAATTTTTCTGTTAGATGCGATCAGATCAGCCAGAAGTCCTGAAATAATGGTCTGAAATCCCAGGATCATCAATGTACTGGCCAGGATCAGAGACTGAACATGCCCCGCACTGTTTCCCATAAGCAGAAGTATCAGAAAACGCAGTCCGATAATAAGCCCTATGCCGAATACAACTCCTCCTATAATGCTGAAGAAACGCAGCGGTTTATACATCATAAAAGCCCTGATAATAGTCAGGACCGATTTCTTAATATAACCGAACATACTGTTAAACAGTCTGGACTTTCTCAGCTCTGGATTGGTCCTGATAGGCACAGAGGTGATCGCCATCTTGTTCCTGCCTGCCTGAACAATGGTTTCCAATGTATACGTATATTCATTTACTACATTTATTTTCAAAGCAGCAGCTCTGCTCAGAGCTCTGAACCCACTGGGAGCATCCGGTATATCTGTATGGGAAGCTACCCGTACCGTCCAGCTTCCGATATGCTGAAGCTTCTTTTTCAAAGGTGAAAAATGCTCGGTCTGGTCAATAGGTCTTTCTCCAATAACAATATCTGACCTTCCCTCTAAAATAGGACGGACTAATTTTTCAATATCGGCTCCGCAATATTGATTATCCGCATCCGTATTAACAATAATATCTGCCCCGTTTCTCAGACATGCGTCCAAGCCGGCCATAAATCCTCTTGCAAGTCCCTTATTAGACTTAAAGTTCACTACATAATGAACGCCCCATCTTTTTGCAACTTCCACTGTATTATCTTTGCTTCCGTCATTAATGATCAGATACTCAATCTCATCTATCCCGTCAATATGCTTTGGCAAATCATTCAAGGCAATCTCCAAAGTTTCTGCTTCATTATAACAAGGTATTTGAATGATCAATTTCATTTCTGTTTACTCCTTTGTAACACTCTGGATATTTCTCTGTAATATATCTTTATGATTATAGCACATGCCATTCTGCTTTTCAATTCAAAATCTAACATGTTTTCCTGGTGATCCTGCTATTTTTATGTACTTTTTGTCTGCTTTTTTCTCGCTTTATACCCCCATAGTATCACTAGGGCAAAATATACCGCAATAATTGCTACCACAATCGTATAAAAAACAGAGACTCCCAGAATGCCGCCCTGTTCCACGGTCCATCTGCCCAGAAGTAAAAAAAGTCCATATCCCAGCAGATAACCGGCGATCAGCCAGTTCTGTCTTCTGATCACAATAAGGATCATCTGATAAAAACTTGTATATGCCAAAAAGCCACCGCCCAGAAGCAGGAGCATCAGTTCTGTCTTATATCCGTTCAGATCTACTCCATATACAACGGACAGTGCCGGAATTCCTAACACAAAACCTCCAGCCAGGACAAAAACTGTAAGTCCGACCATAATAGCGCTCTGCTTGACAACCATAGATAGAAAACTGCTCAGTTCTCCTTTATGCCAGAGAAGCGCCATTTTCCCGATCAAAGGCTGGTAAATAAATCTGCTCAATAGCCCGATGACAAAAACAGGCATAAAAATATAGTTAAAACAAGCCTGTTCCTGACTGCTTAGCACAGCGTCAATAGAATATTTGGGCGCATTTCCTATATAGATCACCAGATAGGCGGCAAGAAAAAGAGGAAAACATTCCATAAACATATGTTTTATATTTTCCGCTTTCCATGTAACGGACGTAGGCTGAAAATTTTTTATTGCTGTCGTATTTAAAACAACGCAAAGAAGCAGTGACACAAAAAACGAAAGCAATGAAGCCATGATCAGACTTTTCGTCAATATATAGGACATAATAAAAGTAAGGATGTATCCCAAAAGGCGGATCGTCATAGCTTTTGCACCGATATCCAGACGTTCCCTCTGCTGCAGACGTCCCTGAAAAACATCTTCTACTGAATCAATAGTTTTCGAAAGGCAAACAAGAAACACTGCAATGCTTTTTTCAAGATCATAGGCACCGGACCCGTAATGGATACCTACGTAAAAAAATGAAGCGATCACCATCAGACTGCTGGTAATGACTCTGGCCGCCACATACTCCCTGAAACTATATTTTTCCTGCACGTCAGAAACCTGAAACTGCCGGATACCATACTGGCCAATGGTCAGCATAAGATTTCCGATCGCAAAAGCAATCGTAAAGACCCCCGCATCTGTTACCGGATCAATCCTGGAAATAACCATCAAGATCAGCACAGACTGAAAAGAATTCAGCATTGCCGCCCATGTATTCCAGATATATGCTGTTTTTTGTGTATCCCTGGTATTGTATAAAAAAGCTTTTATCATAAAACCTCCGCTCTGCTTTCATCCTCATGTAAAACTTTCTGTTTCTTCACTATAGCACATATCTGTAACATTTGCCAGCATCGGTATTTTTATTTACGCAGGCTGTTCCTTTTCATGTCCCCGTCAAAACCTTGTTCAACACATCCGCCAAAGGCTCCATAGCATTCATCTCTTCTTCCACTGTATTGGTCTGGGCTCCGCACTCTA
>ERZ1643246.1233-NODE-1233-length-28438-cov-30.324243_pt1 | contig 28438 bp, 22 predicted proteins | sample MGYA00579265_ERZ1643246 | MGnify/ENA primary metagenome ERZ1643246 (study PRJEB29033, sample SAMEA4952261) | chicken gut metagenome | biome: Broiler Chicken; feature: Gastrointestinal Tract; material: Caecum | place: Ireland | collected 2018 | study: Broiler...
TACTTGCCGCCGTAGGGCATCAGCACGGTGGCCGCGCCGATGGTGGAGTCGAACCGCTCGCCCAGGCCCTTCTGGCTGCAGACGTTCAGGTCGGTGACCAGCGACTCCATCTTTTCCGCAAAGGTATTGCCGGCCCACTGGGGCTGCCAGACGCGGCCGGGCAGGATGTGGGCGTCGGCGTGGCGCTCGGCGCCGTTGGAGGACAAAAACTCGCGGGAAAGGTCCACGATGGCCTTGCCGTTCCAGTATTCCCGCATCCGCTTTTCCTCGGTGACGGTGGCGACCACGGTGGCCTCCAGGTTTTCGGCGTTGGCCAGCGCAATAAAGGCGTCGGCGTCCTTGGCGGCCACCGCCACGGCCATGCGCTCCTGGCTTTCGCTGATGGCCAGCTCGGTGCCGTCCAGGCCCTCGTATTTCTTGGTGACCTTGTTCAGGTCGATGGACAGCCCGTCCGCCAGCTCGCCGATGGCCACCGACACGCCGCCCGCGCCAAAGTCGTTGCAGCGTTTGATCATGCGGCAGGCGTCCTCGCGCCGGAACAGGCGCTGCAGTTTGCGCTCGATGGGGGCGTTGCCCTTCTGCACCTCGGCGCCGCAGGTCTCCAGGCTGGACAGCTTGTGCGCCTTGCTGGAACCGGTCGCGCCGCCGATGCCGTCGCGGCCGGTGCGCCCGCCCAAAAGGATGATGACGTCGCCGGGGGCCGGGGTCTCGCGGCGGACATGGCTGGCCGGGGTGGCGCCCACCACTGCGCCGATCTCCATCCGCTTGGCCACATAGCCGGGATGGTACAGCTCGCTGACCTGGCCGGTGGCCAGGCCGATCTGGTTGCCGTAGCTGGAATAACCGGCGGCGGCGGTGGTCACGATCTTGCGCTGGGGCAGCTTGCCCTCCATCGTCTCGGACACCGGCTGCAGCGGGTCGCCCGCGCCGGTCACGCGCATGGCCTGGTAGACGTAGCTGCGGCCGGACAGCGGGTCGCGGATGGCGCCGCCGATGCAGGTGGCCGCGCCGCCGAACGGCTCGATCTCGGTGGGGTGGTTGTGGGTCTCGTTCTTGAACAAAAACAGCCAGTCCTGCTTTTCGCCGTCCACGTCGCACTGGATCTTGACGGTGCAGGCGTTGATCTCCTCGCTCTCGTCAAGGTTTTTCAGGATGCCCCGCTGTTTCAGGGCTTTTGCGCCGATGGTGGCGGCGTCCATCAGGGTGCGGGGCTTTTTGTCGCGGCCGGTCTCGCCGCGCAGCGCCATATAACGGTCAAACGCCGCCTGCACGATCTCGTCGTCGATGGTCACGCTGTCCAAAATGGTGCCGAAGGTGGTGTGGCGGCAGTGGTCGGACCAGTAGGTGTCGATCACGCGGATCTCGGTGATGGTGGGGTCGCGGTGCTCGCCCTTGAAGTAGTCCTGGCAGAACACGATGTCGGCGTGGTCCATGGCCAGGCCCTTCTCGTTGCGGAACGTCTCCAGCGCATCCTCGTCCATTTGGATAAAGCCGGTCAGCGTTTCCACCTCGCTGGGGACGGCAAATTCCATCTTCAGCGTCTCGCGCTCGTCCAGGCTGGCCTCGCGGGCCTCCACCGGGTTGATGAGGTACTTTTTGATGGCGGCCAGATCCTCAGCAGTCAGGTCGCCCTCCAGCAGGTAGACCTTGGCGCTGCGCACGTCGGGGCGCTCGCCCTGGCTCAGCAGCTGGATGCACTGGGAAGCTGAGTCTGCCCGCTGGTCAAACTGGCCGGGCAGATATTCGACGGCAAACACCGTTTTTGCTTCGGGCAGGGCGGTGTAGGTCACGTCCACCGGCGGCTCGCTGAACACGGTGGGGATGGCGCGGTCGAACAGCTCTTTGTCGATGCCCTCCACGTCGTAGCGGTTCAAAAGGCGCAGGCCGGTCAGGCTTTTGATGCCCAGCAGCTCGGTCAGCTCGTGCAGCAGGCCCTGGGCCTCGCCGTCAAAGCCGGGTTTCTTTTCCACATAAATGCGATATACCATATTATTCCCTCGCTTTCAGTGCGGCCAGGGCGCGTGCGCCGATGTCGCTGCGCCGGTGCAGTTTGTCAAAATGGATGCTGTCGGCGGCCGCGTAGGCTTTTTCCAGCGCGGCGAGCAGGTCGGCGGCGGTGGCGGTCACGCCCAGCACGCGGCCGCCGGCGGTGACCAGCCTGCCGTCCTGGACGGCGGTGCCGGCATGGTAGACGATGGCGTCGCTGCCGGGCAGCTGGCCGTTTACAAGGCCGGTGATCTCCTTGCCCTTCTCGTAGGCGAGGGGGTAGCCGCCGGAGGCCAGAATCACGCAGGCGGCGGCGCCGGCGCTGAACCTGACCTCGGTCTGGTCCAGCGTGCCGTTGGTGGTGGCCAGCATGATCTTGAGCAGGTCGCTCTCCAAAAGCGGCAGCACCACCTGGGTCTCCGGGTCGCCGAAACGGCAGTTGTACTCAATGACCTTGGGACCGTCCGGGGTCAGCATCAGGCCAAAGTACAAACAACCCTTGAAGGGGCAGCCCTCCTTTTGCATGGCCTCCACCGTGGGCAGGAAGATCTCCTTCATGCAGCGGTCGGCTACCTCGGCGGTGTAGTAGGGGTTGGGGGCGACGGTGCCCATGCCGCCGGTGTTCAGGCCCTGGTCGCCGTCCAGGGCGCGCTTGTGGTCCATGCTGGAGACCATCGGTTTCAGCGTCCTGCCGTCGCAGAAGCTCAGCACGCTGACCTCCGGGCCGGTCAAAAACTCCTCGACCACCACGCGGTTGCCGGAAGCACCGAACTTTTTGTCCAGCATGATCTCCCGGACGGCGGCGTCGGCCTCGGCCTCGTCCTGGCAGATCAGCACGCCCTTGCCCAGCGCCAGGCCGTCCGCCTTGATGACCACCGGGTACTTGCCGCGGGCGCGGACGTAGTCCATCACCTTGGCCGGGTCCTCAAACACCTCGTAGTCGGCGGTGGGGATGCCGTACTGTTTCATCAGGTTTTTGCTGAACACCTTGCTGGCCTCGATGCTGGCGGCCGCCTTGTCGGGGCCGAAAGCGGGGACGCCCGCCGCGGCCAGGGCGTCCACCATGCCCAGCGCCAGCGGGTCATCCTGGGCGACCACCACGTAGTCGAAGGCTTCCTGCTTGGCAAAGGCCACCATGGCCTCCACATCGGTGGCGGGGATGGCCTTGCAGGCGGCGTCGTAGCTGATGCCGCCGTTGCCGGGGGCACACCAGATCTCGGTGCAGTCAGGGCTTTTTTTCAGCGCGCGGATGATGGCGTGTTCACGCCCGCCGCCGCCAACAACAAGGATCTTCATGTCAAAAACTCCTTTTCTGCAAAAAAATACATGTATGCGATAAATATTTGACGGGCCGATACCCGGCAGATAAAACCCCGAAAAGGAAGCCCGCAGACCCAGGGGGGCAGGCTTCCTTTTCAGTTCACAGCAGGGGTATGACCGGGGCGCGGGGATACAGAGCCTTTTGGGCTGTGCCCGCCGCTCAGTGGTGGAACAGCCGGATGCCGTTGAAGGCCATCACGATGCCGTACTTGTCGCAGGTCTCGATCACCTGGTCGTCGCGGATGCTGCCGCCCGGCTCCACAATGGCGGTCACGCCGCTGCGGCGGGCGCGCTCAATGTTGTCGCCGAAGGGGAAGAAGGCGTCGCTGCCCAAGGCCACGCCGGTGACCTGGTCCAGCCAGGCGCGCTTTTCCTCGGCGGTCAGCGGTTCGGGCTGGCGGGTGAAGGTCAGCGCCCACACGTCGTCGCCGATCACATCCTCCGGCGTGTCGCCGATGTAGACGTCGATGGCGTTGTCCTTGTTGGGGCGGGTCACGTCGTCGCGGAAGGGCAGATCCAGCACTTTGGGCATGTGGCGCAGCTGCCAGTTGTCGGCCTTCTGGCCGGCCAGGCGGGTGCAGTGGATGCGGCTCTGCTGGCCGGCGCCCACGCCGATGGTCTGGCCGCCCTGCACGTAGCAGACCGAGTTGGACTGGGTGTACTTCAGCACGATCAGGCTCATCACCAGGTCGCGTTTCTGGTCCTCGGTCAGCGTCTTGTTTTTGGTCACGATATTGCCCAGCATGGTGTCGGCGGTGATCTCCAGGTCCTGGCGGCCCTGCTCAAAGGTCACACCGAACACGGTGCGGCGGTCCAGCTTGTCCGGCAGATAATCAGGGTCGATGGCCACCACGGGGTAGCTGCCCTTCTTCTTGGCTTTCAGCACCGCCAGCGCCTCGTCGGTGTAGCCGGGGGCGATGATGCCGTCGGACACTTCCTTCTTGATCAGTAGCGCGGTGGGCAGGTCGCACACGTCGGACAAAGCGATCCAGTCGCCAAAGCTGGACATGCGGTCGGCACCGCGGGCGCGGGCGTAGGCGCAGGCCAGGGGCGAAAGCTCCATATCCGGGGCGATGTGGTACATCCGGCGCAGCGTCTCGTCCAGCGGCAGGCCCACGGCCGCGCCGGCGGGGGAGACATGCTTGAAGCTGGCCGCCGCGGGCAGCCCCAGCGAGGTTTTCAGGTCATGCACCAGCTGGTAGCTGTTGAAGGCGTCCAGAAAGTTGATGTAGCCGGGGCGGCCGTTCAGGATCTGGATGGGCAGCTCGCCGCCGTCCGCCATGTAGATGCGGGCCGGCTTCTGGTTGGGGTTCATGCCGTATTTCAGTTCGAATTCCTTCATCGTTTCAGCCCTCCACCGCAGTGTACTTGTTCAGGATCACGTCCTCGTAATCGCCGGTCGCCAGGGTGATGGCGCGCACGAACAGGCTGACCTTGTTGTCCTCGTTCAGGCTCTCCCAAATTTTGCCGGCCAGCTCGTTCGGGTCGTTCTGGTCGATGGCGACCCGCATCGGCTCGCCCGCAAAGCTGGGGATGGGCGCGCCGTTTTTCTGGTAGGTGCTGATGAAATGCCCCTCGCCGGCCACCGGCTGGGGATAGTCGAAGGTCTGGCGCTGGACGCTGGCGGGGTTGCCCTCGCAGGTTTTCAGGATATTCAGCTTGTAGCCGCCCAGGCGCATGTCCACCACGCCGGAGATGCGGGGGGTGTAGTTGGGGGCGTCGTCCTCAAACAGGCGGGTGGCCAGCGCGGCCTCGAAGCTGTAACCGGGGTACAGGCCGTCGCGGATAAAGCGGTAGACCGTGTCGGTCTGGTCGCCGTTGGTGACGATGGTGGTCTCGTGGATGGTCAGCACCGGGTTGTAGATGATCAGGTGCGGGTCCTCCATCCTGGCCGGGTCGGCGGCCACCGTGCGGATGCCGCCGGGGATGGCGTCGAACACCCGGTTGCGGCTGTTGGGGCTGCGGCCCATGATCCAGTAGGCGATCATGGCCTTGTCCCCGTCGGGGGACATGCCGATCACGATGCCGCGGCCGGGATACTCGTTGCCGGCAAGAAACTTGTACAGGTTCTTTTTCATGCTGTTACACCTCACCGTTGCATACCATGGCGATGGCCTTTGGCAAAAGCTGCCATTCGGCCTCCACCATCACACGTTTTTGCAGGGTCTCCGGCGTGTCGCCGGGCTGTACCTCCACCGCTTTCTGCAGCAGGATGGGCCCGCCGTCGCACACCTCGTTGACAAAATGGACCGTCGCGCCGGTCACCTTCACGCCGCGCGCCAGCGCCGCCTCGTGCACCCGCAGCCCGTAAAAGCCGGGGCCGCAGAAACTGGGGATCAAACTGGGGTGGACGTTCAAAATGCGGTCAGGGTAGGCGGCGATGACGCTTGGCCCCAGCACGCTCAAAAAGCCGGCCAGCACCACCAGGTCGATGTGATGCTCCCGCAGCACGTTCAGCAGCGCCGCGTCGAACTCCTCCGCGGTGGCGTAGTCTTTGCGGCGCACCACAACGCCCGGCACGCCAAAGTTTTTGGCGCGCTCCAGCGCGTAGACGCCCGGCTTGCTGGCCACCACCAGGGTGACTTTGCCGTTGGGGTTCTCGCCCCGGCGCTCGCTCTCCAAAATGGCCTGCAGATTGGTGCCGCCGCCGGAAACCAGGACTGCAATGTTCCTCATACCAGTTCCACCCCTTCGCCCTCGGCGATGACGCCCAGGCGGTAGGCCTCCTGGCCGTTGGCCTGCAGGACTTCAATGGCCTTGTCGGCGTCCCCGGCGGCAACGGTCAGCACCATGCCCACGCCCATGTTGAAGGTGTTGAACATATCGCGTTCGGGCACATTGCCCTCCTTCGCCAGCACGTCGAACAGCGCCGGGGTGCGCACGTCCGCCTTGCGGATGCGGGCGCAGCAGCCGGCCTTCAGGCTGCGGGGGATGTTCTCGTAAAAGCCGCCGCCGGTGATGTGGGACACGCCCTTGACGGTGACTTCCTTCATCAATGCCAGCACCGGCTTGACGTAGATCTTGGTCGGGGCCAGCAGGGCGTCGCCCAGCGTGCCGTCCAGGCCGTCGTAGTGCTTTTGCAGCACTTCGGGGTGGTTTTCGATGTCAAAGATCTTGCGCACCAGCGAGAATCCGTTGGAGTGCACGCCGGTGGAGGGCAGCGCGATCAGCACGTCGCCCGGCTGCATGGTGGAGTTATCCAGGATCTTGCTTTTGTCCACCGCGCCCACGGTAAAGCCGGCCAGGTCGTAGTCGTCCTCCGGCATCACGCCGGGGTGCTCGGCCGTTTCGCCGCCCACCAGGGCACAGCCGGCCTGCACGCAGCCTTCGGCCACGCCCTTGACGATCTCGGCGATGCGCTCCGGCACGTTTTTGCCGCAGGCGATGTAGTCCAAAAACACCAGCGGCTTTGCGCCGGCGCAGATGATGTCGTTGACGCACATGGCCACGCAGTCGATGCCGATGGTGTCGTGCTTGTCCATCAGCTGGGCGATGCGCAGCTTGGTGCCCACACCGTCGGTGCCGGAGATCAGCACCGGGTGGGGCATGTCGGTGCAGTCCAGCTCAAACAGGCCGCCAAAGCCGCCCAGCCCGCCGATGCAGTGGCGGTTCATGGTGCGGTCGACGTACTGCTTCATCAGCTCCACGGCCTTGTAGCCGGCGGTGATGTCCACGCCGGCGGCGGCGTAGCTTTCAGAATGGCTCTTTTCCATAAGGTCCTCCTTGTATTCCGGCCCGTCGGGCGCGGTGCGCTTACAGCACCTTGTTGGTGTTGGACTGGCTCAGCGGCCGGTCGTAGACATTGCCCTCGCTCTTGGGCGGCGGGGCCACCGGGTAGTCGCCGGTAAAGCAGCCGGTGCAGAACCCGCAATGGCTGTGGATGGCCAGCTGTCTGACGTGCTCCACGCTCAGGTAGCCCAGCGTGTCGGACCCGACCAGCCGGTTGATCTCCTCCACCGTGTGGCCGGTGGCGATCAGCTGCTTTTCGTCCGGGATGTCGGTGCCGAAGTAGCAGGGGTGGGCAAACGGCGGGGCCGAGATGCGGTAGTGCACCTCCTTGGCGCCGGCCTCCCGCAGCAGCTTGATGGTGCGGGCGCTGGTGGTGCCGCGGACGATGGAATCATCCACCAGTACCACCCGCTTGCCGGCCACCGTGGAGGGGATGGCGTTCAGCTTGATGCGCACGCTGCTCTCGCGCTGGGCCTGGCTGCCCTGGATGAAGGTGCGGCCCACGTACTTGTTTTTGATAAAGCCGATGCCGTAGGGGATGCCGCTCTCCTGGGCGTAGCCCAGCGCGGCGTCCAGGCCGGAATCCGGCGCGCCGATGACCACGTCCGCCTCCACCGGATGCTCCTGCGCCAAAAAGCGTCCGGCCTGCAGCCGGGCTTCGTGGACGTAGGTGCCCTCGATGCAGGAGTCGGGGCGGGCAAAGTAGATGTACTCGAACACGCAGATGGTATGGGGGGCCTTGCCGCAGTGGGTGCCGATGCTGCGCAGGCCGTTGCGGTCGGCCACCACGATCTCGCCGGGGCGCACGTCCCGCACAAAGCGGGCGCCCACCGCGTCCAGCGCGCAGGACTCGGACGCGAAGGCCCAGCCGGCGCCGTTCGGCAGCTCGCCGATGCACAGCGGGCGGAACCCGTTGGGGTCGCGGGCGGCGATCAGCTTGGTGTGGGACATGATGACCAGGCTGTACGCGCCCTTGATGATGTCCATCGTCTCGCTGACGGCGGTCTCGATGTTTTTGGCGGTCAGCCGTTTCTGGGTCAGAATATAGCCGATCACCTCGGTGTCAGAGGTGCCGTGGAAGATGGAGCCTTTCAGCTCCAGATCGCGGCGCAGCTGGGCGGCGTTGACCAGGTTGCCGTTGTGGCAGACGGCCATGGTGCCCTTGCAGTGGTGCAGCAGCATCGGCTGCGCGTTGGAGCGGGTGCGGCGGCCGGAGGTGGCGTAGCGCACATGGCCGGTGGCCATCTTGGCGCCTTTGGGCAGATCCTCCAGCACGCGCTTGGTAAAGACCTCGCTGACAAGCCCCAGGTCCTTGTGGTTCATCAGCACGCCGTCCACGTTCAGGGCAATGCCGCAGCTTTCCTGGCCGCGGTGCTGCAGGGCGTACAGCGCGCTGTACACGGCGCTGACCATGTCGGTCTCGCCGGTCTTGTCATAGATGCCGAAAACACCGCACTCCTCGTGCAGGGCGTCGGCGGGGGAAAGTTCAAACATGAAATAACCTCAATCCTGACAAAAAGCAGTGGGAACATCCAGACGATGCCGCGCAGGCGGGGCCTGTGCGGCGGGGGCGGCGGCTTTTCAGCCGATCAGCCGCTTCATCACTTCCTGGTAGGCGTCGGCCTCGCCGCCCATGTCGCGGCGGAACAGGTCCTTGTCCAGGTGGGCGCCGGTGGTGGCGTCCCAGAACCGGCAGGTGTCGGGGCTGATCTCGTCGGCCAGGATGATGGTGCCGTCGGGCAGGCGGCCGAACTCCAGCTTGAAGTCGATCAGGCGGATGTTGGCGTCCAGCAGGATCTGTTTCAGCACCTCGTTGACCTTAAAGGCGTACTTGGTGATGGTGTCGATCTCCTCCTGGGTGGCCAGGTCCAGGGCCAGGGCGTAGTAGTGGTTGATGAAGGGGTCGTGCAGGTCGTCGTTTTTGTAGCTGAACTCCAGGATGGGGGTCTTGAAGGGGGTGCCTTCCGCCACGCCCATGCGCAGGCTGAAATGCCCGGCGGCCACGTTGCGGATGATGACCTCCAGCGGCACGATCTCCACCTTCTTGACCAGGGTGTCGCGGTCGTTCAGCTCCTCCACATAGTGGGTGGGGATGCCCTCCTTCTCCAGCTTCTGCATCAGCGCGTTGGACAGCTTGTTGTTCACGATGCCCTTGTCGCGGATGGTGCCCTTCTTCTCGCCGTCGCCGGCGGTGGCGTCGTCCTTGTAGTGGACCATGACGATGGCGGGATCGCTGGTCTCAAACACCTGTTTTGCCTTGCCTTCGTACAGCTGACCTTTGATGGTGACGTTCATGGTGATACTCTCCTTTTCCTGTTCAAAAAACCAAAATGTGACTGCGTTTCCCTATATGATCTATCATACCACAGCGCGGCCGAATTGAACACCCTGTCAGGTGCCTTTTTTGCGCTGTTTTGGCAAATTTGCGCCCGTTTTTACAGCGCGGCGGCCTCGGCGCGGACGGCGGCGTCCTTCTTGGCGATGGCGGCGGCGGTGTCGGCGCGGAACTGCTCCAGCTTTGCGGCCAGCTCCTCGTCAGCCACGGCCAGGATGGACACTGCCAGATAGGCGGCGTTCTTGGCGCCGTTGAGCGCCACGGTGGCCACCGGGAAGCCGGAAGGCATCTGCACGGTGGCAAGCAGGGCGTCCAGGCCGTCCATGGCGCCGCCCTTCATCGGGATGCCGACGACCGGCAGGGTGGTATTGGCGGCAAAAGCGCCGGCCAGATGTGCGGCCATGCCGGCGGCGCACAAAATGACGCCGAAGCCGTTGGCGCGGGCATTTTTGGCAAACTCCGCGGCGGCGGCCGGGGTGCGGTGGGCCGAGAGGATGCGCGCCTCGTACTCGACGCCGAAATCCTTCAGCACGCTGCATGCGCCCTTGACCACCGGCCAGTCGCTGTCGGAACCCATAACGATGGCAACTTTTCTGTTCTGCATCAGACGATTACCTCCTTGGTGAAAAACAAACAGCGCAGTGCCTTTTGGGTGCACTGCGCTTATCGGTGTGGGATGGATACACGGCGAGAGGGGGACAGGGGCGCCGCTGCCCCGGCCTGCGTAACCTGTGCCCGAACCTTGGCCACAGCCAGCCCTCCTAACCACAAAAATTGGCTGCCCGCCGCGCACCGGAACCCAGGGCACAGCAGGCAAACATCCTGTGATGATCGCCATGTAAATTTAGTGTAAATCGGCGGCGGACAAAATGCAAGCATAGCCGGTGCTTTTCGGCTATCTTGCCAGTGGGGGCGCGGCAAAGCGGCGCATTTTGTCAAATTTACCAGAAAGCCCGAAAGAAAAGTATGACTTATTGTTGCATCGGGCCGGGCGCGGCGGCGAAAGCATATGCCCCGGCGGCCCGCCGCCGCGCCGGACACAGAAATTTTACAGCTTTTTGGGGCGGCAGGCGGCCCAAACCTCCCCAAAACCGCGGCGGTTTATGGTATAATCGGGATACATTCCAAAACAGCCCGGCCGCCGCAGGCCGGCGCACAGAAAGGCAGGGGAGCGGCATGTCCGCCGAGCACGGTTTGAACAGCGTACTGATCCTGGGCAGGGGCGGCTTTGGCACCCAGCTGGCCGAGCTGCTGGTCCAGTCCGGCCGGTATGGCCGGGCGGTCTTTCTGGACGACCGCGCCCCCGGCTGCGCGGGGACCCTGGCCGACCTGGCCCGCCCCGACCTGCGCGCCGCCTGCCCGGACGCCTTTGCCGCGGTGGGCAGCAACGCCTTCCGGCTGGAGCTGCTGGACCGGCTGGCCGCCGCGGGCTACCGCCTGCCGGTGTTCGTGCACCCGGCGGCGGTGGTCAGCCCCTCGGCCGTGCTGGGGGCCGGCACGGTGGTGCTGCCCTTCTGCTACGTGGGGGCGGGGGTCACGGCCGGGCGGGGCTGCATCCTGAACGCCGGGGCCATCATCGACCACAACGCGGCGCTGGGCGACGGCGTCCACGCCGCGCCGGGGGCCATCGTCAAGGCGGGGGCGGCCGTGGCCGCTCTTGCCAAGGTGGAGAGCGGTCAGGTGGTGCGCTCCCCCTGGGACGCGCCGCCCGCCCCCTGACCGATACACAAAAACTCCGAAAGCAGCACGGAAAGGAGCCGATATGCCGCAGACACAGACCATCCCGGCCGCCGGCCAGCCGCCCCGCCGCGTCTATGTGGACGCGATGAAGGGGCTGGGCATCATCCTGGTGGTGTGGGGCCATTTTGAGGAGTATTACCGGGGCACGTCGCCCCTGTTCAACGGCACCTTTGAGTGCATGTACCTGTTCCACATGGCGCTGTTCTGCCTGTGCAGCGGCCTGGTGGCCAAATTCAACTGGAAAAAGCTGATCCTGCAGCAGGTCTGGCTCTACCTTGCCTGCCAGGCGCTTTTGATCCCCTTCCGCACCGCAGTGCTGACCGAGGACCTGGCCGCCGCCGGCGGCATGCTGACGGCGCTGCTGGTGCCCTGGCGGCATATGTGGTATCTTTATGCGCTGATCTTTTGGGAGCTGACGGTGCCCGTGCTGGCGCTGCTGCGGGATAAACTGGGCCTGCCCGGCAGGGTGGCGGGCTTTGCGGCGGCGGCCGCCGCGGGGCTGGCCGCCGGCTTTGTGGAGTGGCCCTGGTCGCTCAACCGTGTGCTGGGCTTTTTCCCGTTTTTTGCGGCGGGCGTGCTGTTCCGGGACGAGATCGACCGCTGGTTCCGCGCCGCCCGCAGGCTGCCGTCGCTGCGGCTGCTGCCGGGGCTTGCCTTTGCGGCGGTGTACGGCTTCTGGTTTGTCAGCATCCTGCGCGCGCCGGAGCCGGTGTACGAGGGCGCCCGCATCTTCAACGACGTGGCCTACACCGCGGGCTACACCATTGCCGACCGGGCCATGTTCTACCTGATCGGCCTGGCCAGCGCGCTGGCGCTGATCGCGGTGCTGGGCAATGTGCGCGCCCTGGCGTCGTTGGGCAAGCGGACGCTGCCCATCTACATCATGCACATGCCGGTGTACGCCTTTTTGGTGGAGCTGGGCTGCTACGAGGCGGCCGGCGGCAAGGGCGTGCCGGCAGTGGCCGGCTGGGTGTTTTTGGCGGCGGGCGGCTGCGTCTGCCTGTTCGGCGCAAAGCCTGTGACCGCGGTGTTCGGCTTTGCGGCCAACCTGTGGTACAAGGTGCTGCCTGGGCTGGCAAAACGGGCGGGGGACGCCGGCGCAAAAGCCTGAGACCCGCCGAAAAAACAACAGCAGGGGAGACTGCCCGCCCGGCAGCGCCCCTGCTGTTGTTTTTCGCTTTGCAGCATGCCGTGCCCGGGCGGCGGGGCGTGCCAAACGCTTTGGCCGCCGGTCAGCCGGGGGACTGCGCGGCCCGGAATGCCTCTGCCTCCGCCCGGCTGCGGAAGGTTACGATCCTGCGCCCGGCGCGGTACTGCTCCAAAAGGCGGAGGATCTCCGGCAGCTGGTCGGCGGGGAAATCCCGGATATACTGCAAAAACTCCTCGTCCGGTTCCTCCTCCACCCAGGGCATGTCCTCCCGCGGCAGGCCGCGGCGGGCGGCCACGCCGGCCAGGCAGTCCTCCACCGGCAGGTCCAGGAAAAAGACGGTGTCGCACCGGGCCAGCCGCGGCTCCAGCGTGCGCAGGTAGTTGCCGTCGATGATCCAGCGGTCGCACGCCGTCAGCTCCGCCACGCGGGCGTCAAATTCCTCGCGGGGGATGTTGGTCTTGTCCGGCCTGTGCCAGATGCGGTCCAGATAATAAAGTGGCAGCCCGGTAGCATCCCGCAGCCAGCGGGCAAAGGTGCTTTTGCCCGCGCCGGGGCAGCCGATGACCAGCACGCGTTTCATGGATGGAAGCATAGTACACCTCTTAACTGTTGGTCAAAGCCAAAAGGCCGGTGCCTGCGCACCGGCCTTTTGGTTTGTGTCTCACTCAATGCCCTTTTCCGCCGCGTACTCCTCGATCAGCTCCCGCTCCAAAAACGGCGTCTTGACGCCCTCGCGGTCGCGGTAGGCCTCGTGGCCCTTGCCGATCACGGCGATCATGTCGCCCTCCTGCGCGTGGTCGATGGCGTAGTGCAGCGCGTCCAGCCGGTCGGGGATCTCCACGTATTCTGCGTCGGGGTTGCCCTTCTGCATGCCCACCTTGATGTCGGCAATGATATCCTCCACCTTTTCAAAGCGGTTGTTGTCCTCGGTCAGGATGCAGAGATCCGCCAGCTTGGCGCAGACCTCGCCCATACCGTAGCGGCGCAGCTTGCTGCGGTTGCCGCCGCAGCCGAACACCACCACCAGCCGGGCAGGGTGGTAGGCGCGCAGCGTTTCCATCAGGCTCTCGGTGGCGGCTTCATTGTGGGCGTAGTCCAGCAGGATGGTGAACTTGTGGCTGACGGGCACCAGCTCCACCCGGCCCTTGACGATGGTGCTGCCCAGCCCGTCGTGGATGGCTTTGTCCGGCACGCCCAGCTCCTTGGCGGCGGCGATGGTGGCCAGCGCGTTGTAAACGCTGAACAGCCCCGGCATGTTCACCTCCACGTCCATCTCGTCCTTGCCGGACACATGGAAAGCCACCCCCAGCATCCTCTTGCTGCGCAGCAGCCGGTAATCCTCCCCGGCGCGGTAGTCGGCGTCGGGGTTGTGGATGCCGTAGCTCACCAGCCGGCAGGTGTGGCCCTCCAGCAGGGCGGGGGTGTTCTCGTCGTCGGCGTTCACCACGCCCACCTCGCACCGGCGGAACAGCTGCCCTTTCCAGCCGCGGTACTCCTCAAAGCTCTGGTGCTCGCCGGGGCCGATGTGGTCGGGGTACAGGTTGGTGAACACGCCCACCTTGTAGCGGATGCCCGCCACCCGGTCCATCATCAGCCCCTGGCTGGACACCTCCATCACGCAGATGTCGCAGCCCGCATCGGCCAGCTGGCGCAGGATGCGCTGCAGGTCGTAGCTTTCGGGGGTGGTATTGTTCAGGTCGTAGTGGTGGTTGGGATAGTAGACGCCGTTTGTGCCGATCATGCCCACCTTGTGGCCGGCGGCCTCCAGCACCGCCTTGATCATGTGGGTGGTGGTGGTCTTGCCCTTGGTGCCGGTCACGCCGATCATCGTCATCTCCAGCGCGGGGCGGCCGAAAAAGGCGGTGGACAAAAGCGCCAGCGCGTACCGGGTATTGGGCGTCTGCAAAATGGTCACGCCCGCCAGGGCAGCCAGCGTTTCCGGCGGCAGCTCGTGCTGGATCACCAGCGTCTTTGCGCCGTATGCCGCCACGTCGGCGGCATAGTCATGGCTGTCCCGCTGGGTGCCCACAATGCAGACAAACAGCCCGCCCGGCTGCACCTTGCGGGAATCGTAGTAAATGTCGGTCACCTCGGTGTTCAGGCTGCCCTGCACCAGGGTATAGGGGATCTCCCTGACCAGTTGTTTCAGAAGCATGGTTCTCACCTCGACTGCTTGTTACCGCTTGACGAAATATTCATCGTACCAGACCAGGAAGATGAACACACACCAGATCTGCCGCCAGTTGTCCCGTTTGCCGGACATGTGCTGGTCCAGCATCCGGTTCAGCTCTTTCACGTTGAAAAACTCTGCCGCCGCCGGCGCGTTGAAAGCCTCCCGCACGCGGGCGGCGTAGGTCTCGTCCCGCAGCCAGGCGCGCACCGGCACCGGGAAGCCCAGCTTTTTCTTGTCGGCGGTGCGGGCGGGGATGGTCTTTTCCGCTGCGCCGCGCATGGCGATCTTGGTCTGGCCGGCGTTGACCTTGTGCTCAGTGGGAATGCGGCAGGCCAGCTCAAACACCTTCCGGTCCAAAAACGGCACCCGCAGCTCCAGGCTGTTGGCCATGCTCATCTTGTCGGCCTTCAGCAGGATGTCGCCCACCATCCACAGGTTCAAGTCGCAGTATTCCATCCGGGTCACCGGATCCTGGCCTTTGGTCTGCTCAAACAGCGGGCGGGACAGGTCGGTGGGTTTGACCGCGCCGGAGTATTGCCTCAAAAGCTGTTTCTTGCGGCGCTCGCCCATCAGGTTGGTGTTGCCGATGTAGCGTTCCTCCAGCGGGCGGCCGCGCCGCACCAGAAAGTTGACCCCGTGTACCGGCGGCAGGCACTCGGCCGCCGCGCCGATGGCCCGGCGCAGCCACAGGGGCAGCTTGTCGTACCAGCTGACGGTAAAAGGCTCCTTGTAGATGTTGTAGCCGCCGAAAAACTCGTCGGCCCCTTCGCCGGACAGGCAGACCTTGACCTGCCTGGCGGCCTCCCGGTTGACAAAGTACAGCGCCGCCGAGGCTGCGTCGGCCAGCGGTTCGTCCATATGGTACTGGATATTGCCGATGTTTGCCCAGTATTCCTCCGGCGTGATGCGGTAGGCAAAATTTTTGACGCCGATCTTTTCGGAAAACTCCCTGGCGTAGTCGGTCTCGTCGTACTGCTTGTCGGCAAAGCCCACCGTGAAGGTCTTGTCCACATGGGCCAGCGCGGCCATATAGCTGGAGTCCACGCCGGAGGAAAGGAAGCTGCCCACCTCCACGTCGGCGATCTTGTGGGCGGCCACGCTCTCCTTCATCGCGGCGCTGATGGCGTCCTCCCATTCGGCAAGGGAAGGCCCGTGGTCGGGGGCAAAGGCCGGCTGCCAGTAGCGGCCAACCTCCACCTTGCCGTCCTTCCACTCCAGCCAGTGGGCGGGCAGCAGCTTTTTCACGCCCTTGAAAAAGGTGTCCTCTCCCGGCGAATACTGGTAGGAGAGATACAGCTCCAGCTGGTCGGCGTTCAGCTCCTTTTTGAACTCCGGATGGTCCAAAAAGCACTTGATCTCGCTGCCGAACAAAAGCGTGCCGGTTTCCGGCGCAACATAATAGTACAGCGGTTTGATGCCAAAATGGTCGCGGGCGCAAAACAGCGTCCGGCTGTTTTTGTCCCACAAGGCAAAGGTGAACATCCCCCGCAGCCGGGTCAAAAGCTCCCGGCCCCACTGCTCGTAGCCGTGCAGCAAAACCTCGGTGTCGCAACGGGTGGCAAAGGTGTGTCCGGCGGCGATCAGCTCCTCGCGCAGCGGCTGGAAGTTGTAGATCTCGCCGTTGAACACAACGGCCAGGCTGTCGTCCTCGTTGAACATCGGCTGCCTGCCGCCCTCCAGGTCGATGATGGACAGCCGCCGGTGGCCCAATGCCACAGGGCCGTCGATGTAATGGCCCTCGCCGTCCGGGCCGCGGTGGGCGATGCGGTCGGTCATCTTCTGCAAAATTTCCTGCATATCGGCGCGCGCGCCGACAAAGCCTGCGATTCCACACATACTTGGCGTTCCTCTATTCCTGGTTCCGTATCCGCGGGGATGCAGTGCCCGCGGTACCCCGTCTGTTTGATATGGTTATTATACACGGGAAATGCCGGCTTGAAAAGCGCCCGGCTTGTAAAATCTGCCTTTTGGATCGTTTTGTCCGGCTTTTTGACAAAATTGCACAGAATATTTTTGTACAGTGTGCATAAGCCCCCTGCGCCCAAGAATTGACACCGCCCCCGTTTGGCGGTAATATAATATCTATATTTCGGAATGATGCAAAAAGGGGATCAGGGCAATGACGGATTTTCTCCCGGTGCTTCTGGGCAGCGACGCCAATGTCTACGGCATGGCGCGCAGTTTTTACGGGCAGTACGGCGTCACCAGTGCGGCGGTGTGCAAGGGCGCGCTGGTGGCCACCGCCAACAGCAAACTGGTCAAAATTGCGGTGCTGGAACCCCGGCTGGAGGAGGACGAGATCTTTGTCCGCACCCTGGTCGATTTTGCCAGGCGGCAGACCAGACCGCTGGTGCTGGTCTCCTGCGCCGACGGCTATACCATCCTGCTGGCCCGCCACCGGGAGGAACTGGCGCCCTACTACCATTTTGCCTGCCCGGACCTGCAAACGGTGCTGGATCTTGACATAAAAGACAATTTTTACCGCGCCTGCGCGGCTCACGGGCTTTCTTACCCCAAAACCGCCACCTGCACTGCGGAAAACTACAAAACCGTCACACTGCCCTTTGATTTTCCCTGCATCATCAAGGCCAGCAACTCGGCGGCTTACTGGAACTGCAGCTTCCCCCACAAGAAAAAGGTCTTTCTGGCCCAAAACCGGCAGGAGTTTGATGCGATCACCGCGGCCATCTATGGCAGCAGCTACCAGGACGAGCTGATTTTGCAGGAGTACATCCCCGGCGACGACAACTGCATGCGGGTGCTCAACGCCTACTGCGGCCTGGACCGCAAGGTCCACCTGATGGCGCTGGGCCGCCCGCTTTTGGAGGAGCAGACCCCGGAGGGCATCGGCAACTATGCGGCCATCCTCTCCATCCATGACGGCGAGCTGCTGGCCCGGATGCGCGCCTTTCTGGAGGATGTGGGCTGGGTCGGCTTTGCCAACTTCGATATGAAGTACGACGCCCGCACCGGCGAGTACAAACTGTTCGAGATGAACCCCCGCCAGGGGCGTTCCAGCTACTATGTCACCGCCAGCGGCTATAACCTGGCCAAATGGCTGGTGGAGGATGTGCTGGAGCACAGGGACACCGGCTACACCGAGGCGGATGCCGAGAGCCTGTGGATGATCGCCCCCTACGGCGTCATCTGCAAATACCTGAAGGACCCGGCCCTGCTGGCCGAGGCCGCCCGGCTGAAAAAGGCCGGCAAATGTGCCCATCAGCTGTTCTGCAAAGAGGATCTCACCCTCAAACGGTTTTTGTGGTACATCCGCAGCCAGCTGAACTACTACCGCAAGACCGCCCGCTATTACGGCAACAAAAGCCTGCGGGACTGATCTTTTGACCCACGACCAGAAAGAGGGGAGGGGACCGCCATGTGCGGCATCACCGGTTTTGCCAGGGCGCATCACGACGCGGAGGAAGCCAGGCGCATCGTCAAGGCGATGGCCGACCGCATCGTCTACCGCGGCCCGGACGGCGAGGGCTACTATGTGGACGACCAGGTGGCGCTGGGCCACCGCCGCCTGTCCATCATCGACCTGGAGGGCGGCAAACAGCCCATGTTCAACGAGGACGGCAGCCTGGCCGTCATCTTCAACGGCGAGATCTACAATTTCCAGTCGCTGCGCAAGGAGCTGATCGCCGCCGGCCACACCTTTTCCACCCGCAGCGACACCGAGGTGCTACTGCACGGCTACGAGCAGTGGGGCGACGGCCTGCCTGCCCGCCTGCGCGGCATGTTCACCTTTGTGCTTTGGGATACCAGGACCAGGACCCTGTTCGGTGCGCGGGACATCTTCGGCATCAAGCCGTTTTACTATTACAATGTGGACGGCCTGTTCCTGTTCGGCTCCGAGATCAAGAGCTTTCTGGCCCACCCGGACTTCAAAAAGGAACTCAACGAGCAGCGCCTGCCCGAATACCTGAGCATCGAGTATATCCCCAACGAGGAAACGATGTTCCAAAACGTCTACAAGCTGCCCGGAGCCCACATGTTTACCTGGCACGCCGGCAGGCTGGATGTGCGCCGCTACTACGACATCCGCTACCACATCAACGAGGCCCCCACCCTGGAAGAATGGGAGCAGCGCATCACCGACACCTTTGCCGAGAGCGTGGCCGCCCACCAGATCGCCGACGTGGAGGTGGGCTGCTTCCTCTCCTCCGGCGTGGACTCCAGCTTTGTGGTCAACGAGGTGGCCAAGGGCACGCCCCATGTCAAGAGCTTCTCGGTGGGCTATACCGAGGAGCAGTACTCCGAGCTGCCCTACGCGCAGGAGTTCTCGAAGGAGATCGGTGTGCCCAACATTTCCAACCTGGTGGACGCCGACCAGTTTTTTGAGGCCAACCGGGTCATCCAGTGGTATCTGGACGAGCCGATGCCCAACCCCGCCGAGGTGCCGCTCTACTTCCTGGCCCAAAACGCCCGCAAGTATGTCAAGGTGGTCCTCTCCGGCGAGGGCGCCGACGAGCTGTTCGGCGGCTACCCCATGTACTGCCAGGCCGTCCACTTTATGGACTACGAGAAAAAGGTCCCCGCGCCGCTGCGCAGGGCCGCCGGGGCCATCGCCGCCAAACTGCCGGAGTTCAAGGGCAAGCATTTCCTGGTGCGGGGCGCCATGCAGCCCTGGCAGCGGTATATGCGGGCCAACTACGTGTTCGCCTCGCCGGAGGAGCGGGACCGCTATCTGAAAAAGGACTACCGCTCCAAACGGCCGGAGGAATACTTCAAGCCCTACTTTGACAAGGTGGCCGGCCTGGACGAACCCACCCAGCTGCAGTGGGTGGATATGCACACCTGGATGCTCTACGACATCCTGCTCAAGGCCGACCGCATGAGCATGGCCAACAGCCTGGAGCTGCGGGTGCCCTTCCTTGACCGCGAGATGCTGGAACTGGCGCTGTCCATCCCCCAGCGGTACCGCAGCGGCAAGGAGCAGACCAAGATCGCCCTGCGCGGCGCTGCGCTCAAGCAGCTGCCGGACAGCGTTGCCAAGCGCAAAAAGCTGGGCTTCCCGGTGCCGCTGAACGACTGGTTGCGCCAGGACAAGTACGCCGCCATGGTGCGGGAAAAATTCACCGGCCCGGTGGCGGAGCAGTTCTTCAACACCGCAGAGCTTTGCAGGCTGCTGGACGACCACGTGGCCGGCCGCGCCAAAAACATGACCAAGATCTGGAGCTTCTACTCCTTCATCCTCTGGTACGAGCTCTATTTCGTCAACGACGCCCCGCCCGCCGAGGTCTATGCCCGGTAAAGCGGGAAAACGATAAACCGGATAAAGCCAACCCCGCCCGCCGCGGCTGTTCAAACCGCGGCGGGCGGGGTTGGCTGTTTTATCGGATATGGGGGCAGTGTTGTCAGCCGGTGCTGCCGGAACTGGCAGAACTGCTGCTGTCGTCCGTGATGGGGCCGGCCACCCAGACCACAATGGGCTCGCTGGCGTCAAATTCCTCGCCAGGCTCCACGCTGCACCGCACCACCTTGCCCACCTGGTCGGCGGTGTAGCTGCCGTCGTATTCCAGGTCGATGATGGTGTACAGGATGTCGTAATCGTCCAGCGTGGCTATGGCGTTCGCTTCATCGTAGTCGATGATCCTGGGCATCACGATCGTGTTTTTCCCCAGGCTCACCGTGATCTCGATCACCGGCGTTTCCTCGGTCTGCACCGAGTTGGCTGCCGGCGTCTGCGACATGATGACGCCCTCGGCATATTCCGAGGAGTATTCCTCGGTGGGCACAAAGCGGTAGCGGGCGTACAGCTCGCTGGTGCGGATCTCGTCAAAGCTCCGCCCCACAAAGTTGGGGATCAGCTGCACGTCCTCCTCCGGCGATGGCGTGGGCAGCGCCGTGCTGCTGGCAATATCGGAAACGGAACTGTCTGCCCCGGCACCGCCGGATGCCAGCGGTGCCAGCAGGCTCCACAGCAAAAGCACCGCCAGGATAAAAATGACCACCAGCGCCGCGCCCAGGATCTTTTTGGTGGAGACCTGCGTCTCGCCGGTGTCGAACATGGCGTTGGCCACGCTGGGGTTGGCCAGCGCGCTCATCAGTTCCGGCACGGTCTGCATCCGCTTGGCCGGGTCCAGCCGCATGGCGCAGGACAGCACCTGCGAAAAGTAGGTGGGCACGCTGGATTCCAGGCTGTGGGCGGTCTCCATGCTGTCCCGCACCTTGCGCTGCGGGGCGGACACCGGCGTCTGCCCCGTCACCAGCCGGTAGGTCACCGCCGCCAGCGCGTAGACGTCGGTATACCGGCCGGAAAATTCCGCCGCCGAATACTGCTCCGGCGCCGCATAGCCCGCGTACAGCTGGCTTTTCAGCTCGCTGCCGCCGGTGCGCAGCGCCAGCGTGCCGTAGCCGGTCAGCATAGCGGTGCCGTCAATGGGCAAAAGGATATTGTCCGGGCAGATGCCCCGGTGGATCAGCCCCGACTTGTGCAAAAGCGCCACGCCCTCCATCACCGGCTGCAGCAGGGTGCGGGCCTCGGCGGGGGTCAGCGGCCGGGATTTCAGCGACAGGTAATGCGTCAGCGTCATGCCCTTCTCGCTTTCCTCCACGCCGTAGACGGTGTTGTTCTCCTCGATCACGTCCACAATGCGGGAAAGCCCGGTGGCCGGCGTCAGCCGGTACAAATCGTCGTACAGGTCCTTAAAGTCCATCCGGCTGGTCTTGAACAGCACCTCGCGCCCGGCCTTGGGCATCAGCGCGCCGTCGGCGCTTCGGCCGTTGCACAGCGTCACGGGGAAATATTCCTTGATGCGCACAAACCGCTTTTCCTCGTTGTTCACGCCGCGGTAGCTCAGCCCGTCGCCGTCGGCGCTCAGGTATTTGCCAATGGTGTATTTGCCTGCCAGCTGGGTGCCAAAGGGCAGCGCGCCCTCCGGGTTTTTGTTGTCCAGGCTCTTGCCGCAATGGGGGCACTCGCCATGGAAATCCATCTCGATCGGCTCCAGGCAGTGCGGGCAGGGGACTTGCTGCTTCATCCGGTCATTCTCCTTTGTCTGTTTTTTCAGTATGGCCCGGATGGGCTGGATGTATCAAAGCGGGCGGCGCGCTGCGGCGCCTGCTCTGTCAAAAAACGGCCCGCAGCAGCCCGCTGGGGGCGCCGTCAGGCCGCGGAAGGAACATATGGGCTGCCGTGTTCCGGCGGCAAGCGGGGAAACGACCCGCCCCGCTCTCAGCGGTCCAGGTCTTCCTCGTTCTCCAGGTTGTGCCAGGCGTTCTGCACGTCGTCGTCGTCGTCCAGGGCGTCCAGCAGCTTGGCCATGTTGGCCATCTGGTCGGGGTCGGTCAGGGTGGTGGTGGTGGTGGGGACCATCGCCACATCGGCGGAGATGAAGGTATAGCCCTTCTGCTGCAAAGCGTCGCACACCGCGCTGAAAGCCTCCGGCGCGGTGGTGACCTCGGCGGCGTCCTCACCGGCGTCAAAATCCTCGGCGCCGGCGTCCAGAGCATCCATCATGGCCTCGTCGGCGTCCTTGTCCTCCAAATCCAGCGTGATCACGCCCTTCTGGTTGAACAAAAAGCCCACGCAGCCCATGTTGCCCAGGTTGCCGCCGAACTTGTCAAAGTAATGGCGCATATTGGCGGCGGTGCGGTTGCGGTTGTCGGTCAGCGTCTCGACCATCACGGCGATGCCGCCGGGGCCGTAGCCCTCGTAGGTCATGGACTCGTACTCGGTGCGGTCGCCGCCTTCGGCGCGCTTGATGGTGCGCTGGATGTTGTCGTTGGGGACGTTGTTGGCCTTCGCCTTGCTGATCAGCGCGGCCAGTTTGCTGTTGGAGGCCGGGTCACTGCCGCCCTCACGCACGGCGACGCTGATCTCGCGGCCGATCTTGGTAAAAATTTTGGCGCGGGCGCCGTCGGTCTTTTCTTTCTTGCGCTTGATGTTGTTCCATTTGCTGTGTCCGGACATGGAATTTCCCCCTATGATTCTGGTTTGTTTTCTGGGCCGAGATCCACGGTCCAGCACATTTTATTGCCGCTGCCGCACAGGGCGCGGCGGGCAAAGGTCTGTGCGCGGAGCGATGCCGGCGCACAAAACCACATATTACAATAGGATAGTATAGCACATCCGTGCGCGGTTTTCAATCACCTGGCCGCGCATTTTTCGCCTTCCGGCGCGCCGCCCCGCGGCAAAACCGGCCCGCGGCGCGCCGTGCGGCAAAAAAATGCACTTTTTTGCGCCCGACCTCTTGACAAACGCCGGCAAATTGGGTATTCTATTATAGCATTCTCCGTCAGGGGAGCAAGATAGGGGCATAGCTCAGTTGGTAGAGCAGCGGTCTCCAAAACCGCGTGCCGAGGGTTCGAATCCTTCTACCCCTGCCAAGAAAAGCCGCGTATCCGGGTTTCCGGTGCGCGGCTTTTTGTGCTGATATGGCAAAACGCGGCAGGTCTGCGGCGGCGCGGCACCGGGAATGCCGGCACCGCCCAAAAGCAAAAGCCAGCCCCGGAAGGCCCGCCTGTGCGGCCCTTCCGGGGCTTTGCTGGTATTTGCGACGGCGAGGCGCCGCGGGTCACTGGCAGATGGCGCCGTAACACTCCGGCCGGCGGTCGCGGAACAGCCCCCAGGAGAGCCGCGCCTCCCGGATGGCCGCAAAGTCGTAGGCGGCGGACAGCACCGCGTCGCCCTCGCGGCCAGTCTGCTTCAGCACGGCGCCGGTCTCGTCGGTCAAAAAGCTGCTGCCGTAAAAGTTCAGCGCCGAGCTCTGCCCGCCGTTTTCGGGGCAGGGGTTCACCGTTTCCAGGCCGTAGCGGTTGGCGGCGGCCACCGGCGTGACGTTGGCCGCGGCGTGGCCCTGCATGGTGCGCTGCCAGTGGCCGACGCTGTCCACCTCCAAAATCGGCTCGCTGCCGATGGCGGTGGGGTAAAGCAGCACGTCCGCGCCCAGCAGCGCCATGCAGCGGGCGGTCTCCGGGAACCACTGGTCCCAGCAGATGCCCACGCCGATCCGGCCATAGCGGGTGTCCCACACCTTGAAGCCGGTGTTGCCGGGGGTGAAGTAGAATTTTTCCTGGTAGTAGTGGTCGTCGGGGATGTGGGTCTTGCGGTAGACGCCCAGCACTTTGCCGTCGGCGTCGATCATGGCGATGGAGTTGAACAGCCGGGTGCCGTCCTTCTCGTAAAAGCTGACGGGCAGCACCACGCCCAGCTCGGCGGCCACGGCGCTCAGCCGCTGCACGGCGGGGTTTTCGGCCACCGGCAGGGCGTAATCGTAATATTCATAGCGGCGCTCCTGGCAGAAGTAGGGGCGCTCGAACAGTTCCGGCAGCAGGATGACCTGCCCGCCCTGGGCGGCCGCCTGGCGCACCAGCGCCTCGGCATGGGCCAGGTTCTCGGCAGGGTCCTGTACGCAGCGCATCTGGATCACGCTGACGGTGGTCATGGGCATACAAAACCTCCTGATGTATGGGCCAAAGCTGGCCAGATTCTGGAAAGGAGGGGGCAGGCCCCCCTCTCAAATCCTAGCAAAACGTCAAACTTCCGGCACCTGCTGGGTGATGCAGTGGATGTTGCCGCCGCCCAGCAAAATGGCGCGGGCGGCGATGCCCACCACCCGTTTGCCGGGGAAAGCCTCCCGCAGAATGCCCAGCGCGCGGGCGTCGCTTGCGGCGTTCTCGCCGCCGAACTGGGGCACCAGCACCGCGCTGTTGGCGATGTAAAAGTTCGCGTAGCTGCCGGCCAGCCGGTCGCCCGGCTGGCGCATGTCCTCGCCGGGGGCAAAGTCGTAGGCGGCGCAGTCGGTCTCGGTGCACAGGATGGGGTGGTCGGGGATGGGCAGCAGCCGCACCTTCAGCCTGCGGCCCGCCGCGTCGGTGACCGTTTGCAGGTAGTCCAGGCAGGCTTTGGACAGCGGATACTGCGGGTCGTCCTGGTCGTCGGTCCAGGCCAGCACCACCTCGCCGGGGGCGGTAAAGGCGCAGACATTGTCCACGTGCTCGTTGGTCTCGTCCTGATAGATGCCTCGCGGCAGCCACAATACCTTGCGGATGCCGAGGTGATCGGCCAGCTTCCGCTCAATTTCCTCCCGGCTCAGCTGCGGGTTGCGCCCGGCGCTCAGCAGGCAGGCCTCGGTGGTCAGCAGGGTGCCCTCGCCGTCCACATGGATGGAACCGCCCTCCAGCACAAAGTCCCCGGCGTCGTAGCAGTCAAGCCCCAGCTTGCCGCACAGGGCGGCCGCCACGGCGTCGTCCTTGTCCCAGCTGGCGTACAGGCCGTCCACTTCGCCGCCCCAGGCGTTGAATTTCCAGCTGACGCCCCGCAGCGTCCTGCCGTCCGTCACAAAGGTGGGGCCGACGTCCCGCGCCCAGGCGTCGTCGCTCTCGATCTCAAACACCGTCACGCGGGGGATGCCCGCCGCGGCGGCCTGGGCAGCGGCAAGGTCGGCGGCGCCGGCCAGCAGGTAAACGTCCTCGCCTTTTGCGATCTCCCGGATCACGTCCAGGAAGGCTTTCTGCGCGGCGGAAGGGTCCCGCCCCCAGCTGCCAGGGCGCACCGGCCAGATCAGCACGGTGGCCCGGTGGGGGGCAAACTCGGCGGGCATGGCAAAGCCGTCCGCCGCGGGCAGGGTAGAGAGCAGCGCCATCACGAAAGCCTCCCTTTGAAATCCTCGTAGCCGAACCGGCGCACCACCTCGCAGCTGCCGTCCGGGTGCTGCAGGGCGATGTCCGGCAGCGGCATGCCGTTGAAGGTGTTGTTTTTGACCATCGAGTAGATGGCCATGTCCCCAAACACCAGCCGGTCGCCGATGCTGGGCATCCTGTCAAAGCTGTAATCGCCGATCACGTCCCCGGCCAGGCAGGTGCGGGCGCCCAGCCGGCAGGTCACGGCCTTCTCGCCCGGCTCGCCCGCGCCGAACAGCGGCGGACGGTAGGGCATCTCCAGCACGTCGGGCATGTGGCAGGCGGCGGAGGCGTCCAAAATCAGGATGGGCATGCCGTTTTCCACCACGTCCAGCACGGTGGTGATCAGCGTGCCGGCGTTCAGGGCGATGGCCTCGCCGGGCTCCAGGTAGACCTCCACGCCGTATTTTTGGCGGATGTACAAAATCAGCTGCTCCAGCGCCGCGATATCGTAGCCGGGGCGGGTGATGTGGTGCCCGCCGCCCAGGTTCAGCCATTTTAAGCCGGGCAGAAACCGGCCGAACTTTTCCTCAAAGGCGGCAAAGGTCTCCACCAGCGGGGCGGCGTCCTGCTCGCACAGGGTGTGGAAGTGCAGCCCCTCCACGCCGTCGGGCAGCGCGTCGCCCAGCGCGGCGCGGGGGATGCCCAGCCGCGAGCCGGGGGCGCAGGGATCGTAGATGGCGTGGCCCTCCTGGGTGGAGTGCTCCGGGTTGACCCGCAGCCCCACGCTGACCCCCGCCGCCTGCCACACCGGGCGGTGGTGTTCCAGCTGGCGCAGCGAGTTGAAGCTGATGTGGTCGCAGATTTTGCACAGCTCCGCCATCTCCCCGTCGGTGTAGGCGGGGCAGAACACATGGTTTTCTTTGCCCAGCTCCTCGTGGGCCAGGCGGGCCTCGTACAGGCCGCTGGCGGTGGCGCCGGACAGGTATTTGGCCACCAGCGGGTAGACCTTAAACATCGAAAAAGCCTTCTGCGCCAGCAGGATGTGGCAGCCGGTGCGCTGTTCCACCCCGTGCAGGATCTCCAGGTTGCGGGTCAGCGCGGCTTCGTCCACCAGGTAGACCGGTGTGCGCAGATCTTCTGCGCGGCAGGTCGCCATGGGGCTTACTCAACGGTGGCGGGATGCTCGTCCACCACCCAGGGCAGGCCGTACTGGTTCAGCATCTCCATGAAGGGATCGGGGTCCATCTCCTCCAGATTGTGGACGCCGGGTTTGCGCCACTGGCCGTTGGCCACCAGAGCCGTGCCGATCATGGCGGGCACGCCGGTGGTATAGCTGATGGCCTGGCTGCCCAGCTCCTTATAGCACTCCTGATGGTCGCAGACGTTGTAGATATAGATGGTGCGCTCCTTGCCGTCCTTGACGCCGGTGTAGATGCAGCCGATGTTGGTCTTGCCGACGGTGCGGGGGCCCAGAGAGGCGGGGTCGGGCAGCAGCGCCTTGAGGAACTGGATGGGGACGATCTCCCGGCCCTCAAACTGGATGGGGCTGGTGGACAGCATCCCCACATCCTCCAGACACTTCATGTGGGTCAGATAGCTCTGGCCGAAGGTCATAAAGAAGCGGATCCGCTTGACGCCGGGAATGTTCTTGGCCAGGCTCTCGATCTCCTCGTGGTGGAGCAGGTACATATCTTTCTTGCCCACCTGGGGGAAATCGTATTCCCGCTTGATCTCCATGGGCTTGGTCTCCACCCAGTGGCCGTTCTCCCAGTAGCTGCCGTTGGCCGAGACCTCCCGCAGGTTGATTTCCGGGTTGAAGTTGGTGGCGAAGGGATAGCCGTGGTCGCCGCCGTTGCAGTCCAGGATGTCGATGGTGTGGATCTCGTCAAAATAATGCTTCAGCGCATAGGCCGAGAACACGCTGGTGACGCCGGGATCAAAGCCGGAGCCCAGGATCGCGGTCAGGCCGGCGTCCTGGAACTTTTTGCGGTAGGCCCACTGCCAGCTGTAATCGAAGTAGGCGGTAAAGCCCTCCTCTTGGCAGCGTTTTTCGTAGACGGCGCGCCAGGCAGGGTCGTCGGTGTCCTCCGGCTCGTAGTTGGCGGTGTCGATGTAGTCCACGCCGCAGGCCAGGCAGGCGTCCATGATGGTCAGGTCCTGATAGGGCAGGGCGACGTTCAGCACGGCGTCGGGCTGGTAGCTGTTGATCAGGGCTTTCAGCGCCTCCACGTCGTCGGCGTCCACCTGGGCGGTGGTGACCTTGGTGGCGGTCTTGCCTTCCAGCTTTTCTTTCAGCGCGTCGCACTTGGACAGGGTGCGGCTGGCGATGCACAGCTCGGTAAAGGTGCCGCTGTTCTGGCAGCATTTCTGGATGGCCACCTGGGCGACGCCGCCGCAGCCGATAACAAGCAGTTTGCTCATGGGGATACACTCCTTTTGATTTGGTTCAAAATTTGGTTCAAACTTGCGGGTTCAAAGGGCGGAACGGTAAAAAATCAGGAATGCAGGCGGTTCAGCTTTCCTCCTCCTCCAGCAGTTCCTCCACGTACCGCGGCAGCATAAAGGCGCCCCGGTGCAGGTGGGTGGAGTAGTACCAGGTCTTGATGTGCCGCGCATCCCAGCGGGCAGCGTCAAAATCCTTCAGCGGATGGTATTTTTTCGAGGCAAAGCCGAACAGCCAGTAGCCGGCCGGGCAGGTGGGGATGTGCGCCTGGTACACCCGGCTGATGGGGAAGCTGCGGTAGGCCCGCTTGTGCATGGCGCGGCAGGTCTCCTCGTCCTCGTCGTAGAAGGGGCTGCCGTGCTGGTAGACCATGATGCCGTCCTCGTGCAGCGCCTTAAAGCAGCTGCCGTAGAACTCCTTGGTGAACAGCCCGGCCGCGTGGCCCAAGGGGTCGGTGCAGTCGTTGATGATCAGGTCGTAGTCGTCCGACTTGGTGCGCAGGAATTTCAACCCGTCCTCGTAAAAGATGCGCACCCGGCTGTCCCGCAGGCCGCAGGCATTGTCCGGGAAATATTTGCAGCAGACGTCCACAAACAATTTGTCCGGCTCCACCACGTCGATGACCTCGATCTCGTCATACTGCGAAAGCTCGCGGGCCACGCCGCCGTCGCCGCCGCCCAGGACCAGCACCCGGCGCACGTTGGGGTGCACCGCCATGGGCACGTGGACGATCATCTCGTCGTAGGTGAACTCGTCCTTTTCCGAGAAGATCACGCTGCCGTCCGAGGTCAGAAACCGCCCGAACTCCGGCGAGTCAAACACGTCGATGCGCTGGAAATCGCTCTCGCCGTGGAACAGCTGCTGCTCCACCCGGATGCTCAGCTTGACGTTGTCGGTGTGCAGTTCGCCAAACCAGAAATCCAGATCCTGCATGGTATCACTCCTATTACAATAAATTTGGACAGGAAAGCCGGACAGCCAGTCCGGCTT
>ERZ1643246.1235-NODE-1235-length-28376-cov-5.422690_pt1 | contig 28376 bp, 20 predicted proteins | sample MGYA00579265_ERZ1643246 | MGnify/ENA primary metagenome ERZ1643246 (study PRJEB29033, sample SAMEA4952261) | chicken gut metagenome | biome: Broiler Chicken; feature: Gastrointestinal Tract; material: Caecum | place: Ireland | collected 2018 | study: Broiler...
TGGAGCCGATTTTTTCGGCTCCTGTTTTTCATAGGCTACTTTACAGTACCTCTTCACAAACAACCCAAAACTTTGATCCTGTTTCTCCAGCAGAATCAGCTGCGCATGGCAGGCTCCCCGGCAGTTTCGCAGCCGCCCGCCGGAGGCTGCTTCGATGCCGTCAGCCAGTTTCCGAAGAAAGTCTCCCCGGCGCCGCTCCGCCTCCGCCCCCAGAAGGCGCAGATGAAAGGTAAACGGTCTCTCCCGCGGATAGAAGCGCTCCAGAATCACAGACAGTTCCGAGGATGCCACAGCCTCTGCCAGGTGCTCCCGATCCGCCCGCACCCCTTTCCGCAGACGCGCCACAAACCAGGCCTCCTGATACAGCGGCAGCTCCAACACCCGGGAAAGCCGGTCCGTGATGACCATGACACCGCGGGCCGTTACTTTGACCCGTTTCGCCAGATGTGCTACCCGCTCTGCCAGCTTTTCCGCAACCGCTCCATCCGCAGTGAGCAGAAGACGGTATTCTCCTTTCAGCGCCTCCCGGGATACAGAAGGAATGTTTCTGCCATCCTCCGGCGACACCTTCTCCAGCAGTTCTTCCAGCGCTCTTTTCTCCTGCCGCAGATGCTTGGCATGTTCTCCCGCTCCCGAAGGCTCCCTTTTGACCGTGTCGGTCTTTTTGCCCGCTTCCTCTCCGGCTTCTCCGGTCTCTGCCCCGTCCAGCTCCGTCTCAGCGGCCTCTGTCCCGTCGTCCAGCTCCGCCAATCGTCGGCGCAGTTCCCCGCTGCATTCCCGCAGTTCCCCGGCGGGAAATCCCTTCAAAGCCTTCAGGTAAGCCGGCCGCACAAATAAGGTCTCCTCTCTCCCGTAGGCCTCCCACAGGGCTCTGACAGCCTCCCCGCGCCAGGAGGACGTTCCACTGCAAGTTGCCTCCGACTGCGCGTCCTCCCCAAAGGACCGGCACCATTTTTCCGAGCATTCCGCCAGATCTCCCAGCAGTAGAGCCGCGTTCTTCCGCGCTTTCGGATCTTCCGCCGAAAGACACCGCTCCCACAAAAGCAGATTTTCCGGACGCAGACACGCCCGGAGTTCCTCCTCTTTTTCCTCTCCCCTGTCTTTTCCTCTCAGCGCCTGCCGCAGCAGGCTGAGATTTTCTCTGATCTGCTCCTTGTTCCGGATGTTCTCCGCAAGGATTTTTGCCTGATTCATGTTCTCTCTTCCCTCTGTCTGATTCGGTATTTGCGTGGCGACATCTGGTAAGTCTTCTGAAACAGTCGATGAAAATAGCTGATGTTTTCATAACCCACTGCCAGGGCGATATCTCCCACGGAAAGGCGGGAGGTCTGAAGCAGATAGGCTGCCTGCCGCATGCGCTTGGCCTGCACCAGCTCCGTGTAGGTTTTTCCCGTCAGCCGCTTGATCGTTCTGCTGAGCCAGTGAAGATCGTAGTGGAGCATCTGCGCCAGCTCCGAGAGTTCCCCATCCCGGTACTTCTCCTCCACATAGCGGTAGACCACCATCATCAGTTCCTGATCTTTCTGATTTCTGCCCACATGCACCTTGTCTGTCACGTTCATCAGATGCATCAGCAGAAGCCCCATGGTAACCTGATGGATACTGCGCTTGTTGACCTGCTCGTGGTGGAGCGTCCAGATCAGATTTTCCATGAGATTCTGTATGGGCAGTACATCCGCCACCTGAAAATGCAGATAGCTCACATCCTCGTGCTCGCTCTTCAGGCAGTCCAAAAGGAAATCCCGGATATAATTGTCGTCGTCCCCCAGCATCGTCAGCGCATAGTCAAAAAAAGCCGGCAGGATGATAAAATTGACTGCAATGTCGTTCTCTCCCGCCGGATAGATCTCCTGAGTAGCATTCTGATTCAGGAAGAGCAGTTCCCCTTCCCGCAGCGTAATCAGATCCCCGTTGATTTTGTGGGTGGTGCTGCCGGAGCACATGTAGATCAGCTCCACAAAGTTATGAGTGTGGGCGGGAAAATGCACGAATCTGGTGTGGGTTCGAATCTGTATGGCCTTCCCGCTCTCCAGAAGCTTCCTGCTGTCCACCACATGGGACTTCGGAAGATAGTAGAGATCTCCGTCCACTTCCTTCGGCCCCTCCAGTATCTTTTTTTCCTCAGGTGTAATCTCTCTGAGTTCCGCCAGAAGCTGCGCGTTCATCCTGACACCTCATTTTCTTCTGTGTTGCCAGTCTTCGCGCTTCCCGTTCCGGGAGCCGCATCGCCGGCAGATACATCCCGGGGACTATAGAAAAACCGCAGAAAAGGAGGCCGGCCCTCCCGGCTCTCCTCCCTGTCTCTTTTCAGATACCGCCGCACCAGACACAGAAGGACGATGCTCACCGTGGAGAGCAGATCCTCCAGCGGCGATGTATCGTTGACGATCATGTGGCGGGCCACCAGAAAAATAATGGTCTCAAAGACGTTATCCGAATTGGGCCGGCAGAGCATCTTCAGAAACTCCACACCGATGACCACGGTAAACACCTGCTCCAGAAACGGGGTCAGGGCTCCGGTATCGCTTTTCAGAAGCCCGCCCAGTTCCGGAATCAGCGACAGCATGGCCAGAATCACGCCGATGGCCACAATGACCGCCACAATCAGTTCCAACGTGTCACATATGATGGTAAAAATCTTTTTCACTTTTTTCTCTGTCTCTGCGACGGAGTATTTTTTCAATGTCCCGGTGCCTCCTCATATTTCAGGAACTCATAGGAATAGGAACCGTTTCCTCCGGTCAGAGACCGCAGAACCGTCCCAAAGCCGTAGAGCGTTGCGATGGGGATCTCCGCGTCGATGAGCTGATCGCCGTTGCCGTCCGGCGTCATGCCGTTGATTCTGGCCCGGCGCTTGCTCAGCTCGCCCATCACATCGCCAATCTGCGCATCGGAAACGGTAACCTTCAAAGCTACGATGGGCTCGAGAAGTACCGGATCCGCCTCCATAATGCCCTTCTTCAGCGCCATGGCCGCCGCCGTCTTGAAAGCCGCCTCGGAGGAATCCACAGAGTGGTAGGATCCGTCGTAGAGGTTGACCTTGATACCCACAACCGGATAACCGGCCAGCGGTCCGCTGGCAACGCCTTCAGCGATACCCTTCTCCACTGCCGGGAAGAAATTCTTCGGCACAGCTCCGCCCACAACGCTTTCTTCAAATATGTAGGGTGTGGTGTAGTCGCCGGACGGCTCCAGCTTGATTTTTACATGGCCGTACTGACCGTGGCCGCCGGACTGCTTCTTGTGTTTGTATTCCACGTCCGCCGTTCCCCGGATGGTCTCCCGGTACGCAACCTTCGGCTCGGACAGGGTAATCGACACTTTGTATCTGGCGTTCAGGCGATCCGCCACCGCCTTTAAGTGCTGCTCGCTGAGTCCGTAGAGCAATGTCTGGCGGCACTCGCTGTCGTTGACCACCCGCAGGGTCAAATCCTCCTCCGCCAGTTTCTGAAGAGCCTGGGTCGCCTTATCCTCATCCTTCTCGTCGGTGGCCTGATAGCGCATACAGCAGTAGGGCACCGGTATGGAAGCGCGGATATAGAGGATCGGATTTGCCTTCGTGGAAAGGCTGTCAGTGGTCTGCAGCTTCGGGATCTTGCCCAGAGCGCCGATATCGCCGGCGTGCAGCTCCGGTACCTCCTCGGTCTTCTGACCGTTCATCACATAGAGCTTGCCGACGCGGAACTCGTCGCCCTTGTGATGATTGTAGAGTGTATCGTCGGTCTTGAGGACACCGGAATTGACCTTGATCAGCGAGTATTTGCCGATAAAGGGATCCACGATGGTCTTGAACACATAGGCGGATTTCGGTTTGGAGAAATTGTAATCCGCATGGAAAACGTCGTTGGATATGGCGTTAATGCCCGTGCAGGTTCTCTGATCCGGAGCCGGCAGATACTTCACGATATCGGACAGCAGTGTGTACATGCCCCGTCCCAGCGTGTTGGAACCCATCATAACCGGGATGATGGTTCCCTCCACCACATTGTAGCGCAGCGCCTGGCGGATCTCATTCTCCGAGAAAGTGTCGCCGCCGAAATAGCGGTCCAGAAACTCCTCGCTGGTCTCCGCCACAGCCTCCATCAGCGCCTCCCGGTAAATCTCCAGATTTTCCATGGAGTAGTCCGGCACATCGCATTTTGCCACAGTACCGTCCGCCTGCCAGCGCTTGCCCTTCTGCTGGATCACATTCACATACCCCACGAACTCCTGATTTTCCCGCATGGGGAAATGGAAGGGCGCAATATGCTTTCCGTAGGACTCCTGCAGGGACAGCACTACGTTCTTGTAGGAAGCGTCGTCCATATCCATGTCCGTCACGAAAATGATCCGGGGCAGATGATATCTCTCGCAGAGCGCCCAGGCCTTGCCGGTGCCTGCCTCCACGCCGTTCTTGCCGGAAACCACAATGATCGCCGCGTCAGCCGCGCTGGCGGCCTCCTCGATCTCTCCTGCGAAATCCGACGCCCCCGGCGTGTCTAAAAGATTGATCTTGGTATCCTCCCAGACGATGGGGTACACCGCCGCCTCCGTGGTGGCCTCCATCCCCATGCGTCCGGCCCCTCCGGAAATTTTCTGCATCGCAGCCACCAGGCTGGATTTGCCCGCGCCGCTGTGCCCCAACAACACCACGTTGCGGATTTTGTCAGTTGTAAAAACCCTCATACACTGTCCTCCTTTTGATAAAAATCACTTTCTTTCAGTTTAACCGACCCCTGTGCCGATGTCAATTGCCATCCCCGGAATCGACCGCGCCATTCTCCTCTCCCGGAATATGCTGCTCCACCGCCCCTGTGATGACTCCGTAATCGTGCACCAGGCAGGCGATGGACAGAATCATACTGACAATGCTAATCAGCCCGTGCACCAGGTACAGCGGGCTGCCGGCAGACGCGTCAGGCACCCAGTTCCAGATGATGGTAAACAGACAGAACACCGTCCAGCGGATCCGCTTCGGCGTCCCTCTCCACAGATAGAGCAGCCGGTACAGAAGATACAGAAAACTATAGATATCCAGCAGCCATATGATCCCCAGCAGCAACAGAGTGATCGGGGAAAAGGGATTTGCCAAAAGCAGCAACGCCGCATAAATCCCTCCCACAACCACAGCCGCCACGTTCGTTCCGATATACAGCCAGAACCACAGTCTCTCCTTCTCCAGCAATCTCCTCATCATAATAGCTCCCCCTTTCTCCTGCCCCGCAGTCCCGCAGAGACAATACATCCCCTCTCCGGCGCTACTGTTCCCTCACGCCTGTGATGATGCCATAATCGTGCACCAGACAGACAATCCAGAGAATGAGCGCCACCGGCGAAACTACCAGGCCCATCAGCCCCAGATCCACACCGGTAAACGTCAGCAGTTCGCACACGATGTAAATCATGGTAAGCACTGTCCATCTTCCCCGGTTTTTCGTGTCTCGATAGAGATACACCAGACGGTAAACCAGGTAGAGGACATTGTACAGATAAACGGCCAGCGTGACAATCGCCGCGCTGATCATCAACGTCTTCGCCCGATCTTCTCCTGCTCCCGCCATAAACTGCGAAAACAGAATATCAAAGACAAAGAGAAGCACCTGTGTCCCCACATAAAGATAAAACCACCCTCTGCTGTTCTCCAGAATTTTCTTCATCTTCTGCTCCTTTCCACCCCGAAAAACCTCTGAGAAAATTATATCATACGCACAAAGACCGTACAACGAAAAATATCTTACTTTCCGTTGGGCAGAGTTACCCGGACGCAGAACATGTTTCCCTTCCGGGAAAAGGTAAGTTCTCCCCCGCACCGGCCGACCTGTTCTCTCACAATCCCGATACCGTAGCCGTGATGCTCCTTATCCGGCTTGCTGGTCCCGGAAAGATCCACCGGATCCTCTCCCACGGAATTGTCGATAGCGATCTTTATCCATTTCTCGTTGGACAACACCTCGATGTTCAGCCGGCAGGCTTCCCTGCCGTCGCACTTTTCCAATGCCTCCACCGCGTTTTTCAGAAGATTGGAGTAGATCGCGCAGAGACTCATCTGATCCACAGAAATCTCCCCGGTCAGGCGGGCGGAAAAGCCAACCTCCACATTGTCGCCAATCCCTGACAGCAGATGGCTGGTCAGCGCGTCCAGAATATTATTCCCGCTGTCATACTTCTTTTTGGCAATGGCGGAAAAGCCCTTCCGCATCCTTCCAAGGTAGGCTTCCAGCTTCTCCCAGTCCCGCTCCCCGACCAGTTCCTGCAGACACACAAAATGGTTCTGCAGATCGTGACGAAACTGTTTTGTGTCCTCCTCCCGGCGCAGAAGCAGCTCATAATAATTCTTCTGGGCCACGTACAGTTCCCGCTCCCGTTTTCTGGCCTCGTTGATATCCTCGTTGACCTTCATAATATAGAACACAAACAGACTCAACAGCCAGACGGAGACAAAGGCCGCCGGCACCATCTTCTCCACAAAATCCCGGAAAAAGGGTTCGTCGACCATCTCGTAAGCCCGGCTCAGCCCGACGATAGTCAAAAACAGCGTCATGATGACCGCCAGCATCAGAAAAGGCAGTAACAGCCCCATCCACCGGGTCAGAAGATCGTTATCGCCATGTTTCCTGCGGACAAAATAAATGCCCAGAAGGAAGAGCACCTGCACCGTGCCGTCCATCACCATCATCTCGGGGCCGTTCCCCGGCAGTTCCAAGTAGTAGGTCCGCAGGATCTCCGTCATCTCCTCCATACCGGTAATCATCACGAACAGGATCGCCACATGCAAAATGCGCATCCTCCACAGTCCGTCGATGGCAAAGAACAACACCACCAGCGGTGTCAGGTAGGCGACGATGGCATCCGGCACATCGCTCACCACGGCAAGAACCAGACAGATGACACCCCCGGCCAGCTGCGGCAGAGGGACTCTGGCTTTCCGGTCGAAGCACACGAAGGCTCCCAGATGGTAAAGTGCCAGTTGTTCCGCATAGAGAAGCAGCGTACCGATCATTCCATCCTCCCCCTGTACTTCAGATCAAACTCCACACAGGCCTGCCGGAAGTCCGATTTCTTCCTTCTGGAAATCTTGAAGACCTGCTCCCCCACAGTAAACCAGTCTGTCATGGAGGAGGCGTCCACATACATCAGATTGACGATCAGATTCCGGTCCGGCCGGGCAAAGAGCCTGGGATCCAGCGCGCTGCCAAACTCCTCCAGCCCCTCGTCCCTGCGGAACACCTTCTTCTCCGTGTAAATCTTCACATGGCCGCTGTAGGCGATGACATAGCGGATCTCCCGCTCCCTGATGACATAGCGGTAATTGCTGTCGTAGACCGTAATCTCCCGCTCTCCCGGGATATCGACAGCCGCCTCCAGAGCCTCCGCCACCTCCGCTTCCTCAAAGGGCTTCGTCACAAAGCGCAGGGCGTGAATGCGGTAGCCCTCCTTGTAGCGGTCCCGCTCCCCGGTGGCGAGGATGACTTTGCAGGAGGGGTATCGGATCATGATGCGCCGCCCCGTCTCGATACCGTCCATCCCGGGCATTTTCACATCCAGAAAAATCACGGTGCAGTCCCCGGCCTCCTCCAGCAGTTCCTCCCCGGAAAAATAGAGGCGGATCTCCCACTCGGTCCCGTAAAGTTCCGGCCTCTTCCCGAGCATTTCCCTGATCATCCTCTCCAGCCGCCGCGCCGCCAGCTCCTCGTCATCGCAGATCCCGATTACCTTCATCCCTCATAACCCCCTCGTTATTCCGAACAAACTATCTGGATAGATTTTATCACATTCCATCGCAAAAGAAAAGACGGCATCCGCCCGGCCTGGGATATCTCGCGCAGACATCCCGCCGGACGAAAGCCGTCCGCAAAAAGGGCAGCGGTGTTCTTTCCGCTCTCTCCCTTTGTTATTTCACTTCCACGGTCCATCCATAGGGATCTTCCAGACGTCCCCACTGGATGCCGGTCAGCGTGTTGTAGAGTTTGTGGGTCAGATCGCCGGTCTTGCCGCCGTTGATGGTAACCACGTCGTCCTTGTAGCGGAGTTCGCCTACCGGGGAGATAACCGCTGCCGTACCGGTGCCGAAGACCTCCTCCAGAGTTCCGTCGTGTCCGGCCTTCATCAGGTCGTCGATGGAAAGACGGGTCTCGTTTACCTTGTAGCCCCAGTCTCTCATCAAATGGATCATGGAATCACGGGTAACGCCCGGAAGCACGGTGCCCTCATCGATGGGCGCGGTGTAGATCTCGCCGGCGATCTTGAACATGATGTTCATGGTGCCGACCTCCTCCACATACTTGCGGTGCTCGCCGTCCAGCCACAGCACCTGGGTATATCCCATCTTCTCAGCCTTTACCTGGCCCAGAATGGATCCGGCATAGTTACCGCCGCACTTGGTAAATCCAGTGCCGCCCTTTACCGCACGTACCAGCTCGTCCTCCACCATGATCTTGACGGGGTCCAGGCCTGTGGGATAGTAAGCGCCCACCGGGCAGCAGATAACAACAAATTTATAGGCGGATGCCATATGTACGCCCAGAGAGGACTCTGTCGCGAACATAAAAGGACGGATGTAAAGGGATGTATCCGGCTCAGAGGGAACCCAGTCCTCCTCCACCTTTACCAGGGCCTTGATAGCCTCTACGAACATATCCTCCGGGAACGCCGGCATACACAGACGCTCATTGGAACGGATCATTCTGCGGGCATTCATCTCCGGGCGGAACAGCTGAATCTTGCCCTCAGCGGTGCGGTATGCCTTCAGGCCCTCGAAAGTCTCCTGGGCATAGTGCAGAACCACGCAGGCGGGATCCAGGGTAATCGGCTCATAGGGAACAATCCGGGCGTCCACCCACCCCTCATCCTTCTTCCAGTCCATCACGAACATATAGTCCGTCATGTACTTTCCGAAACCCAGATGCTTCTGATCCGGTTTCTCCTTCAAGTGCTCGCGTTTTACAAAACGAATCTCCATAACTTCATGCCTCCAAACGTACTCTTTTTTTCTTTTTGTGTCTTGCATTTTCGCTTTCTTTATTATAGTACTTTTTGTTTTGGTGTCAACAAGAGATTCAAAAAATGAAAAAGCGCGGGAAATCCCACGCTTTTTCCACAAAAGATCTGTCTCAGCCAACGGTAATTTCCTTCGCATCCCCCGCGAGGTTCTCGCCGCGAACCGCAAGGGTGACACGTCCTGCCGCGAAGCCGCTGCGGACGATCGCCATGGCGCGTCCCTGCCAGGAGACACAGGTTCCGGATGTATAGTTGTCCTCCGTGATCGGATTGTCCGAACCGAAGCCGGCCAGATATGCCGGGGCGTCCTCCGCGCCTTCCCGGCAGTCCGTCTCCGCCGAATCCCCGTCCGCGCACACGGTCACTTCCGCCGTCAGGGAAATCTCCGCGTCGGGCACCACATTGCCCTGATCGTCCACCAGTTCCACCGCCACATAGGCAAGACTCTCGCCGTCCGCTGAGAGCGCTGTCTTCTCCGGCACCAGCCGCACTGCTGCCGGACGTCCGGTGGAAACGATCTTCGCCTCGGAAATCTCCCTCTGATCCTCTCCGATGCTGACCGCCCGCAGTTCTCCCTTCTCATAAGCGATCTCAAACACCGCCGTGTAACGGTTCTCTTTTCCCGCGTTCTTTCTTCCCTGGGAGACGCCGTTTAAGAACAGCTCCACCTCCGGCGCGGCGGAGTATACATAGACCTTTACCGGTTTTCCCTCATATCCGGGATAATTCCAGCTGTCGCTCATCTGGTTCCATCCCCACATGCTGACCAGCTCCACCTGACCAAAATTTTTCGGATCCTGGACAAACAGACCGGTATCATCGCCGCCCCAGACAATCTTCCGGTACACACCCTGGGGTGTGAGGCGACCGCTGATGGTAAAGTCCGCGTCATTGGCCAGGCGCCAGGGGAACTGGGATCCATGGGAACTGAGGGCATATGCGCCCATTTTTAACGTCGGGTCATCCTTCTCAAAAAATCCGCTCTTTCCAATGCCTGCCTCCCCGATATAGTCGAAAGCGGTCCAGGTACAGTCGCCGATCACATAGGGATACTTCTCCACCAGTTCCCATACCTTGTCGATCTGATTGGGATAGCTCTCAGTGCCGAGGATGACCCGCTCCGGGTAGCGCTCGCCGGAGATGGCATAGTGGCTGTCCATGTAGTTGTAACCCACCACATCCAGACAGTTGCAGAAAGCCTCCGTTCGGTCCTCCCAGAAGGAATCTCCCTTGCTCAGATCCACATTCTGCATATTGCCCTCCATGGACGCACGCATCCGCATCATGGAAGCCACCATCTCCTTGTCATCCAGTCCTGACCACATGGAGCACAGGCCATTGGTTACCAGACGGGAAGAGTCCAGCGTGCGCACATAGGCCGCCAGTTTCTCCGCGATGGCATAGCCGTTTCCCATGCCGCCCCGCTCTTCCACCTCGTTTCCGGTGGACCAGAAGAGTACGGACGGATGGTTTCGGTCGCGGATGATGAAGGCTTCCATATCTTCCTTCCAGTGGTCCTCGAAGAACTGGCTGTAATCTCCGGCCTGCTTGCTGAATCCCCAGGCGTCGAAGGCCTCGTCGAAGACGTAGAGGCCGATCCGGTCACAGGCTTCCAGCAGTTCCCTGGAGGGCGGGTTATGGGCCAGGCGTACCGCGTTGAATCCGGCATCCTTCAAAAGTTTCAGTTTCCGATACTCGCTGTCGTAGAGGGACACCGCGCCGAGAAGTCCGTTGTCGTGGTGGATACAGCCTCCCTTCAGCTTCAGAGATCTGCCGTTTACCCGAAGACCATGGGTACTGTCCGCGGTTACGGTGCGGATACCGGTCCATGTATCGGCCTCATCACAGAGAGGCTCCCCCTGGGCGGGATTCAGACTCACGCCGAAGGTTCCCATATCAAAGAGCTGCGCCTTTACCTGATAGAGGAAGGTGTGATCCGCGTTCCAGAGCACGGGGTTCTTTACCGTCATGGGAATCCGGGCCACCGCCTTCTGATGCGCCTTGACCAGCAGTACCGTATCCCGTACACAGCCATCCGCTGCATCCTTTCCTGCGCTGTCCGCGGTTTCCTCCGGCGCAAGCTCCGCCTTTACCCGAACCTGATGATCCTTGTCCGTGTCGTTGCACACCGTCACTTCCGCCAGTACCATGGCCTCCTTTGCGAAATCGCCCCGGGCGTCCGGCTCTTCCAGACGCTTTGTCCAGGCAAAAATCCCATCGGGGGCGATGTGCAGCGGATGCGCGTGGGAAATACTCACATGGCGGAAAATGCCCGCCCCGGAATACCAGCGGGAATTGGGCTGCATGCTGGGATTGACCGTCACGGAAATCCGGTTTTTCTCCCCGTAATAGAGCGCGTCAGTGAGATCCACCGTAAAGGGCGTATATCCGTAGTGATGACGTCCCAGCAGACTTCCGTTTACCGCTATGGCCGCGTTCATCATCACACCGTCAAAGTGGAGATAAATCTTCTCCCCCTCCCACTCTGCCGGGATGTCCAGCTCCTTCGTGTAAGTGGCCACCCCCTCGGTGTAGTACCCCATGGCCGCCCCCGCCGGCGCGTCCGCGCGCACGTCGCTCTCGATCATATAGTCGTGGGGAAGGTTTACCTTCCTGCCGAAACTCCCCGTGGCAAGAGCCATCATCAGCATGGGGCTTCCCTTCTGAAACGACCAGCCTCTGTTCAGATCTTCTTTCTTCATTTTCTACCTCCTCGTCCGATTCCCGGAAAACACTTCCCGGGCTCTCTTTTCTATGTATCCAATATAAAAAATCCCCCGCCGGATGACAAGGACGATTTTCTCCTGTATAATGAAACGAATGGACGATTTGCACGATTTTGCATCCTGACAGAGAAAGGCTGGAAAACCTTATGGATAATTGGAAACTGGAATTGAAGGAAGATTTGCTGAGAAAATCCCATCCGGTCTACGCCGATCTGATGGAACGGATTGCCGGATACCGCACTTTCTACAACGGCTTGGACAAGGTCCCGGAACAGGCGCCGGAGCATTTCCCGGGGTCATCGCTGCCCGACACCCGAAGGTCTGACTGGCCTTTTTCCACACTGCTGTGCCTCTACGACCGGTCCGGAAACGAGTATACCTTCAGCCGGGGCGGTATGCGCCACATGAAGCGGGCACTCCCCTGGCAGGGGCATTACCACACCCATGATTACATCGAGATCCTCTATGTAGCCCAGGGCAGCTTTGAACAGATCCTCCTGGGCGAGCGGAGAAAATTTCTCAGCGGAGAATTCGTCATCACGGATCGAAACTTAGAACACGCGGACGTACTGTCCGGCGAGGAGGACACAGCGGTACTGTTTCTTCAACTGCAGGCTGACTATCTGGATCGTCTCCTCTCCTCCTATGACCGGGATGACGACCTGCTGCGCTTTTTCTTTCACGCCCTGCGCACCCAGCGGAGGGAGCAGAGCTACCTGCATCTGTGCCCGTCGCCCGCCGCCGGAAAGTCCCGGATCGATGTCCCTGGCCTGCTGCCTGTCATTCTGGAGCATCTGATTGCCGAGGATTATATGCCCATGGAAGGCTCCTCCGAGATCACGCGGGGGTATCTGCTGCGCCTTCTGGCTATCCTATGCCGGCATTACGATCTGAATCTGCGCTCCTCCGACCGGGAGAGCAGAGAAAAAGCGCTCCTCTATGAGCTGGAGCGCTTTATCCACCTGCACCCGGCCACGGTCTGCGCCCGGGATCTGGAGGAACATTTTCACTACCACCGCAATTACTTTAATCTGCTGCTGAAAAAATACCGGAATACCAGCTATCAGAAGTATCTGCGGGATGTTCGTCTGGAGACCGCCGCGTCGCTGCTGAAGAACAGCGCCCTCCCCATCCGGGAAGTGGCGCTGCGGGCAGGTTATCACAACAGCAGCCACTTCTACCATCTCTTCGAGCAGCGCTTCGGCGTCTCGCCCTCGGTCTACCGGAAAACGAATCCTTAGATGGCCTCCACCTTTACGCAGGCATCCGCGCATCCGTCGGCCTTCAATGTCACCGTCACGGTTCCCGGTTCCTTTGTTCCGCGCACTGCGGCCAGAAGTCTCCCCTCAAAGGGCTTCGCCGTGCGGTCGAAATAATTTTCCGGGGAGTCCGGGTCGGCGCTTCCGAATCCGATGATCTCTCCGGGTCCTTCCACAGAGATGCTCACCGCGCAATCCGCCTCGGGATTGAGCACGCCCTCCTGATCAGTCAGGCTGATCTCCACATAGCAGATATCGCTTCCGTCAGCGGGAATCGTCTCCGCGTCCGCCTGCGCCCGGATCTGCAGATCATCCTGCGCGGTCTTGATCACATCCCGCCCGATCTCCTGTCCGCCGCGGTAAGCCACCGCCTCCAGGGTGCCGGGCTCATACACCGTCTCAAACAGAGCGATATCTTTCTTTTCCGCGCCGACAGCCTGGCGTCCCACGGACTGGCCGTTGACAAACAGTTCCACCTCGTCCGCGTCCGCGTAAACTTCCACTGTGGCGGGCTTACCCTCCTGTCCTTTCCAGTTCCAGCTGTGAATGGCGTCGGAGAGGGTCCATTCGGTCATAATCCGATTCTGTCCATGGCGCATCGGCGGGCGCACAGCCAGGTAGGGCGCCCGGCGGAGTCCCCAGATCATCTGACGCCAGTAGGACACCGGTCTTCTGTCGCCGATCAGGTTCAGGTCGCCGCAGTAAGCTGCCTTACAGGGATAGGGCGCGTAGAATCCCGGCTGCTGCCCCTCTCCGTACTCTACCTTTCCGATGCCGGCCTCGCCCAGGTAATCCCATGCAGTCCAGGTAAAGTCGCCGATCAGATAGGGATATTTTTCCACCAGCTCCCAGTTCACATCCAGCTCTGTGGCATAGGTCTCGCTTCCCACAATGATGCGGTCCGGATAAGTCTTGCCGTCCTGGACGTAGCGGCAGGTTCCGTAGTTGTACCCGGCGATATCCACCTGTCCGAAGGCTTCCTCCGTCGCCTTGCCTGCGATCTCGCTGGACACCACGATATCCTTCATATTTCCGAGGCTGTTCATGGCGCTGTTGATCTCCGCGTTCTCTCCCGGCGCCTGCTGCTGCATCGCATGGGCCGCCATGATCTGTCCGATCTTGTCCATAACGCTCAGCATCAGGTTCAGGCTGTTGGTCACATAGCGGGAATCATCCATGCTGCGGATCTTGTCTGCCAGGCGTTTCCCCCACTGAACATCAAACTTGTTCCCCGTCTCCGGAATCTCATTTCCGATGGAATACATGATCACGCAGGGATGATTGTAATCCTTGTTTACCATGCACTCCACATCATGCTCCCACCAGTCCGTCATGTTGGCGCCGTAGTCAAAATCCACCTTCGTGGAAGTCCACACGTCGGAAAATTCCTCCATAACCAGCATGCCCTGGCGGTCGCAGGCTTCCAGGAGGCAGCGGCTCATGGGGTAGTGGGAACTGCGCACTGCGTTAAATCCCGCCTCTTTCAGCTTGCGGATTCGACGATCCGCCGCGTGGGCGTACTCCGCCGCTCCGATAATTCCGTTGTCGTGATGGATGCAGCCGCCCCGCAGTTTTACGGTTTTTCCATTGATCCGGAGTCCATGGCGGGGATCCAGCTGCAGCCTGCGGATACCGAAGGTTCCCTCCTCCTCATCCAGAACCTGATCCTGCTCCAGAATGCGGGCCCGGTAAGTATACAGATAAGGATGATCCGTATCCCAGAGCTGCGGATTGTCCACGTACAGCTTCTGACGGTAACTCTGTCTGGTCTGCTCTGTCAGGGTAACAGGCATGGAGGAGGACGCCACCGTCTTTCCCTCCGCGTCCAGAAGCTCCACAGCCAGGACAATGTCCCGCACATCACAGCCCTCATACGCGACGCAGAACTCCGCGCGGACCACTGCCAGTTCTCCGTCCGCCTCCACTGTCGCCAGATGGATGCCCTCCGGCGCCAGATGCAGACGGTTCGCAATCATCAGATTGACATCCCGGTAAATGCCGCCGCCGGTATACCATCTTCCGCTGGGGACACCGTTGTTTACGATGACTTTCACGCTGTTCTTCCCGCCAAAATTCAGGTACTTTGCCACATCCAGATAAAAATTGCCGTACCCGTAGGGGCATTTTCCCGCAAAGGCGCCGTTCACATACACATAGGCATTCTGGTAAACGCCCTCGAATTCCAGCCATACACTGCTGCCGGCATCCGCAGCGTCCATCTCAAACTCTTTGACATAATGCACCGTCTTCTCCTGGAAGAAGCCGTTGCCGCTGCCGCTGGGCTCATCCGCCTTCCGCTCCATCTCTATCGAGGCATCGTGGGGAAGGGTAACCTCCCGGCTCTGGGCGCCGTGACCCATGGCGGCGGCCAGGGAGCTCAGCGCTCCCGCTCCGCCCTCGTGGAACACCCATCCGTCATTAAACTTTATCTTTCTCATATCACTTTCCCTCCGAATTTTATTTTTCTCCTGTCAGCTGCTCCAGATCATAGGCCGCGGCCAGCGCGTCTCCCCCCACCTGGGACGGATGGAGATGATCTCCCTGATGATATCTGTCGTTATAGCAGTCCGGCCTGTCGGGATCCCGCACCACAGCGTCCGCGTCGAACATATAGTCAAACAGCCCGCAGCTGCGGATCCAGTCGTTGATCTGCAGTCGCAGTTCCTCCATCTGCGGCGTGTACTCCGCCTCGGGATAACCCTTTCTCGGGGAGAGAGTCTGCATGACTACCCGCACACCCCGCTGATGCAGCGTCTCGGTCATGGAGGTAATTGCGCTCACATAGGCGTCATAGTTGAGATAATCCTTCGTGTCATCGGTAAAGTAAGCCACATCGTTTACCCCTAGCGCCAGTATGACCGTATCCAGATTTTCAAAGGCCAGCACATCCCGCTCGAACCGGTCCACTCCCTTCTGGCCGAAGGACAGCGTCATCATATCCGTCCCCTCATGCAGCAGGCAGTTGCCGGAAATTCCGGCGTTCATCAGCGCGTACTTTGTCCCGTAACGGTCAAACAGGCGCTTCTGCAGCGGTTTTACCCAGCGGTTCATGGCGGTAATACTGTCTCCGAAAGCCGCGATAACCCTGGCGGGCTGTTCTGTCCAGAGCTCAATCTGATCCATGGAGGGCACGCTGTCATAGAGTCCGTACTCCTCCTTGTAGCTCTCCCTCTGAATCTTCGGGAGCTCCAGGTCGCCGCAATGGTTGCCCTCATACAGGCGGGCTTCCTCCTCCGTCATGTTATTGTCCTGAATTTTGTTGACATAGTAGAGCCTTACCTCCAGCTCATCCCCGGCCTTGATGTTTACCGGGCACTCGTCCGTGTATACGATCTCCCCCACCGGCACGAAAAAGTGACGCTCGCCGTCCTTTGTGATCGGATAAGCCGAATCGCCGTTGATGATCCGTATCTCTCCGATCTCATAGGGCTCCTGCCCGTAGATGTTGCGGAAACGGATCCGCATTTTCGTCCCATCAGCGTAGGCGTTAATCCGAAAAACAACGGTGCGCTTCTCTCCGATCAGCATTCCCATTGCGAAAGGCCGCGTGATTGCCTGATGCCATACAGGTGTCCAATTCATAATTTTTTCCTCCTCTTTTCTCTTTTTCTATCCCAACTCAATCTGCGCGATGTCCAGCGGTCCGGTCAGTCCTTTTCCGGTAAAATACAATGCCCAGACGCCGTCCGCAAGGTTCACTTCGCCAGATACCGTTGTCCACTGTTCCGTGTTCACATCCACGGAGATTTCCCCGATTACCGCTGCCGGATCACTGTTCTCCGCCGTCAAGGGCACGGTACTTACCACAATTGTTCCCTCTGCTTTTCCCCGCAGTGTCAGCCCTGCTCTTTTCAGGCCCCTGCAGTCGAAATACTTGAAGCCCATGATGCTCTGATCCTTGAAATTCCGGACAAACTGCACCGGGAAAGCAGCATCGCGTCTGGCGCTCTCCGGGAATCCGACGTCCTCCGGCGTGATATCCTTCTCATCCTGGGTCAGATAGGGGAAGTTCTCTCCCATAGCCATGGGATGGGAGAAGGTCGTCTTTCCGCCCTGGCTCAGATGGCAGCAGATATTAGCCGGGTAGACACCCTCGCCCGCGAGGGGACCGTCGTTCAATCCGCAGGAGGTTATCTCCGCCTGTCGGATCCGCCCCTGGCTGTCAAAGAATATCTTCTCCGCGCAGGCCTGCCGGCTGAAGCTGCCCCGGTCAGTCTGTCTGTGATAAAAGACATACCACTGCCCGTTTGCCTCCTCTATTCCGCCGTGGTTGTTGCCCTGAGCCATCACGCCTTCCTGCCGGTTGGGATCCCCCTCAAAGATGTCCGCATTGTCCACGACCACACCGCCGTAGGTGTAACCTTCATCCGGCCGGTCGCTGACCGCGTAGCAGAGTTCGTGGCCCTTCACAGAGGAATAGACAAAATAGTACCTGCCGTTGATCTTGCGGATGGAGCTGGCCTCGAAAAATTCATGACCCTCGAAGCCCGTGCCCTGACTGTTTCGCACATCCGGCATCAGCGCCTTCGGCTCCGTCTTTATCGTCAGCATATCCTCCTTCAGTGTCATAACCGTGGAGCCCTGGGGGCCGGAACCGTAACCGACCTGTGCCGGAGCATTTCCCGAATAAAGGTAAATGCTGCCGTCTTCATCGATAAAAATTCCCGGGTCAAACTGGATCAGATCCCCGTCCCGGTCTCCCAGCGGTGTTCCGTCCTCGTGCCTTACCAGCCCGAGGAACGCGAAGGGGCCTGCGGGCGTGTCGGCTACAGCGACACCGATCTGGGGCAGGAAATCCAGACAGTAGTACAGATAATAGCGTCCGTCCGGGCCATAGACCACATCGGGAGCCCACATGGCGTGCACGCCCGGCGGATTCAGCTGCTCCTCGGGATTTGTGATTACCACACCGGGAATGGAAGGCTCAAAATAAGTGGCATCCTCCGGGATATTCTGGTTGCGGATATCCTGTTCCTTTCGGTAAATCACGCCCTCGTAGCGCCACTGGCTCAGATCTTCCTTCGGCGCGGAATAGCAGATATAGTCATTGAGGCAGAAGTCCCCGCCGCCGAAGCGGTCATGGCTGCCGTACACATAAATTCTGTCGCCGAAAGCGTGGGGTTCGCCGTCCGGCACATACTCGTAGGACGGCATATAGGGATTAAATACCTGTTTTTTCATAACACCTCTCTCCTTTTCTAATCATTTTTTATCGCGCTCAGTCTGGTCTGGAACTGATCCATGACCTCCTCCGGCACTTTGGCGTATTCCAGCATCTGGCGCAGGGTCATATTTTGAATGGAGGCCATCATCGCCGCCGGATCCATCTGATCCGTCGCCTGCATCTGTTCTCCCTGCCCGGCTGAGAACACCGGCTGTACAATGGCCATGGCCTCGGGCTTGGAAAACAGGAAACCAAGCGTGCAGTCGATATTCAGATAGGGATCGTGATTACCGTTGATCCGTCCCCCAAACCTCGGTTCTGTCATCTGTCCGTCCCCGAAATCTCCCAGCACATCCTTCAGCCATTCCAGGCTGTCCGCCACCCAGTGGGGCACCCGGCTGCAGACTGTCTGCGGGGACATCCCGACGGATGCGTCTCCCAGGGAAAAGCCGTGGGGTCCGTTGGAGTAAATGTGACTCTCAAAGGCCACATCGTTCTCCTCCAAAGCCGCAAGGAAATGCAGCGTATTTTTTACCGGAACCACATTGTCCGTCCGGGCCGCAAATACAAAGCAGGGACAGGTCCTGCCATTCACCGCCCCGATCACATCCGGCGCCGTCTTCTGATATCCCCGGGCACATTCCCCGTCGATGACGGGATAGCCGAGAATGGCCGCGTTCGGCCGATGCTCTGCCATGGTCGCCGCGCAGGCAGCCAGGTGTCCTCCGGCAGAAAAACCGATGACCACCATCCTGTCTTCGCACACTTTCCATTCCCCGGCGCGCCGGCGAATCATTTCCGCGGCCGACTCATAGTCCTCCAGCGGATTCGGCCATACAGAAGCCTCCCCCACGGAATAGCGCAGCACAAACACCTGATAACCGGCCTTCAGGAAGGGAAAAGCCACCGGATCCGCCTCCAGATCCGCGCACATGGAATATCCCCCTCCCGGGAGAATCAGCGCCGCGGGCCGTCTGGGGATCCCGGCGAATTCTCCACCCACTTCCTGCAGGTATGCCGTGAGCGTCACATTTCTCTCCTCGCACAGCGTCACAATCTCTGTCTTCATCTGTCTCCTCCCTCATCAAATATTACCTTCGTCAGCACATCCAGAAAGATGTGATGTGCCTCCGGCGTCGGATGATTCATGCCGTTGGCAAGCATTGCCGTGGTATCCACGCCCTCGGAGGCCATCTGTTTCCACACGGCGTAGGCGTCCGCCACCGGGATATGCAGCTCCCGGGCCACCTTTTTTTCCGCCTCCACATAACGGTCCATCCTTCCGGAATTCTGTATATCGCAGAACACGGAGTGCACATATCCCCAGAACCAGCGGAAGCCCAGTACCTTTCTCGTGCAGAGCATTCCCGGTGTCATGAAGACGGTGTCGATGCCTGCTCCCAGAAGTTCCTGACCGATCGCGCGCATATTGTCCTCATACTCCTTCAGATACCGGTCTGCATGCCTGCGCTTGGAGTTGGTCACATCGTTGGTTCCGAACATGACGCAGCAGAAATCCGGTCTGTGGTCGATGACGTCACGCTGCAGGCGCTTGCGTCCGTCGCCGGAAAAATTTCCCGAGACGCCCGCGTTCAGGATTTTCACATCCCTGTGGTAGGTCTCCCTGATATAATTTTTCAGAAGCGCATGGTAGACCAGCTCCGGCTTTCTGACCGTGTCCTTATGTCCGTTTGTAAACTCAAAGCATCCCTCTGTGACGCTGTCTCCCAGAAAAGCCAGCGTCACATCCTCTCCCTGAATAATTCTCTCTCCTGTTCTCATATATTTCCTCACATCTTTTCCCAGCTGTCATCCGCCGTAACACGCAGCGTGATTTCCTCTTCCATGTCTTTCCCGGAAACCTTCACACGGATCTCGCCCGGCTCATATCCTGCCCGGATAACCGCCAGCGCCTTGCCGTAATAGGTCGTGTGACTTTGGCTGACAAAATCCTCCGCCATATGGGGTCTGGCAGAGCCGAAGGCCTGCAGTGTCCCGGCACCGGTAACCTCCACCGTCAATTTCTGATCCACGGAAGACCTGGTCACACCGTTTTCTCCCACCAGATCAATATCCAGGAAACAGAGATCCTGGCCGTTGGCCCGCAGCAGTGTCCTCTCCGGAGAGAGTTTCAGCTTCGTGGCTCCCGTGGCGGAGATAAGCCGGGCTCTTCCCGTCTCACGGCCGGCTGCATCCAGGGCGATCGCCTCGATCTCTCCCGGCTCATAGGTTACCTTCGAAAACAGTGCCTCGCACTCCTTTACCTTCTTCCTGCCGACGGATCTGCCGTTGACCAGAAGCTGCACGGTGTCCGCGTCCGCGTACACGACGACTCCGGTTCGGCTGCCCTCACAGCCATCCCAGGACCAGCTCTCCACCGCGTCAGTGTCACGCCACATGGACGCGCCCCGGAAATCCTTTGCGTGGGTTACCGGGTCCACACCGATGGCCGGCTCCTTCCGCAGTCCCCAGATCAGTTCTCCCCAGTAAACCTCCGGGCGCTTCTTGCCGCAGATATCAATCACACCCGGTCCGCCGGAGATAATCAGCCCCGGATCCGTATCCTGCTTTGTCTTCTTATCTGTATAGCGCACGGTTCCGATGCCGGCCTCCCCGAGATAGTCCCAGGAGGTCCACATAAAATCTCCCACCAGATTCGGCAGAGCTTTGACCAGTTCCCAGTTTCTGTAGAGGCTCTTTGGCAGTGTCTCAGATCCCACGATCACTCTGTCGGGGTGTTTCTTCGCCTCCTTGCGGTAGCGGGAAGTCGCGTAATTGTATCCGGCGATATCCAGGCATGGAGCGATGGCGTCCGCCGCTTTGTCAGCCCCGGACGTGGAAGCCATCCGGTCGATGATGCCGCCCATCCGGTTCATCATCACATTGAACATGGTACTGGTGGGCACGGAATCCATAGTGGAAGAACCGTTCTTGTTCTCCTTTCCTTCCTTATCCGTCCCGTAGATTCCCTTGCCCTTGGCCGCCATAGAAGCCAGCATCAGATTGATGCCGCAGGTCACAGCCCGCGTGCCATCCTGCCGGCGAACCTCATCGGCAAGCTTGCGGCACAGCTCCTGCCCTTCCGCCGTCCCCAGCTCCGAGATCTCATTTCCCACCGAGTACATGACAACGGAGGGATGGTTGTAATCCTTTGCGATCATGGCATCCACATCCCGCTTCCACCATTCCCGGAAGGTATCTCCGCCGTAATCGTAGGCATTCTTCTTTACCAGCCACATGTCAAAGGTCTCATCCATCACATACATGCCCAGGGCATCGCAGGCCTCCAGCATATCCTTGGAGATGGGATTGTGGGCGCTGCGGATGGCGTTAAATCCCGCTTCCTTCATAATCCGCACACGTCTCCACTCCGCGTCCCGGAAATCGCAGGCTCCCAGAACACCGTTGTCATGATGAATACAGCCGCCCCGCAGCAGCACCGTCTGGCCGTTTACCGAGAATCCCTCCGATCCCCAGGCGATTTGGCGCAGGCCGAAGGAAACGGAAGACTCATCCCACAGCTTTCCCTCTCGCCGGATCCGCGCCCTGCACCGATACAGGCAGGGATGATCGGCATCCCAGAGCTTTGCGTCGGGAATCTGTATCGTCGTATGACAGCCCCGGGCGGAGGCCACAGTCTGACCGTCCGCGTCCAGAATGTCCACCAGCATCTCCTCCCCGGCTTCTTCTCCTCTCTGCTCCACATCCACGCGCACCGTGTCCCGGTCCACAACCGTGACTTTTACGCCCTCCGGCAGAATGCCGTCCTCCGGACCCACATAGAGCCAAACCGGACGGTAAATACCGCTGCCGGAATACCAGCGGCTGTTGGGCGCCTTGGAATTGTCGGCGATGATCACAATTTCATTCTCCTCCCCCGGCCGCAAATGCCCCGTCAGATCTGTATAAAAATTGGTATAGCCGTAGGGCCACCGGTTCAGCTCCTCGCCGTTTACCAGAACCGACGCGTTCTGGTATACGCCCTCGCACTCCAGAATGACTGCCCGGTCGGTCCACTCTGCCGGCACCATGATTTTTTTCCTGTAAATATATTTCCCTTCATGAAAATAGGCGCAGGCCCCCGCAGGGGCCGCGTCCTTGTCGCGTTTCTCGTAAATCATTCCATCATGGGGAAGGTGGACCGCACGGTTCTCGCCGGTCCCCTCCTTCTCCACGCTCCAGTTTCCGTTACAATCAATTCTGCGCATTGCCTGCTCCTTTCTGATCCAGGAACGCGCGTATCTCCTGGCGCTCCTTCTGATGAATCGGGTACTTCCGCAGGATCAGGGCGGAGATCACACCCAGGATCGCAGGCACCAGACCCATAATCACGATAAACCAGTTCAGCATCGCCGGGATGTCGGAGAGTTCTCCCACATACTCGGATGTGACGGAATCCACCTGATAGCCGATGGCGATCAGTATCGCGCCGACGATAGCTGCCGAGAAAGCATTCTGAGCCTTCATGATAAACCCTCCCAGCACCATGGTAAGGGCGGAACGGTCCTTTCCGGTCTTGTAAATATTGTAGTCCATAATCTCCATCTCCACCACGGACTGGGGAACGAAGTCTGTGCCGACACCCACCGCGATGATGAACATGCAGACAAAGAACAGCGTGGGAGAATTCCTCAGCACGCCAGCCAGCTGCGCGGCGAAGAGAATACCGCCGCCGATGGCCTGCATGATCAGAAGAGAACAGGTCATACGGATCGGGTTGTTCTTAAAGGCATACTTTAAGAGCGGTCTTCCGAGAATCGCTCCAAAGAGCAGCGGCACTAAAGCCATCATACCGGAGATTCCGCTGTAAATGGCAAAGAGTCCCATATCCGGCACACCGGTGGTAAGGTCCGTACAGTAGCCCCACTTTATGTAATAGGTCGGTGTGGCGAACACAAGGGTCCAGATAAAGCCGGCGAAGATGCCTTTCAGGTAAAAGATGACCATGGGCTTATTGGTACGGAAAAGTTCAAAAAAGTCGGATATCTTTACCTTATCTCCCGGCTGGTTCTCCACCACATGACGTTCCTTGACCATAAACCATCCGATCAGTGAAAGGATGGTTGCTATCCCGACCATAATTGTCACCAGGATGGCGAAGGAATCATGATAGTTGCCGATCTTATTGTTGATCATTACCAGAAAGACCGTAAACATGGACACCAGGACGCCCATGAGCATGGTCCAGACTCTCGGCCCGATAACCAGCTTGGTTCGCTCGTTCACGTCGTTGGACATGGTTCTGAACAACAGGTTGTCCTTGTAGAAGGAACTTCCGATATCATAAACCAGATAAAAGAATACCACCCAGATGACAACCAGCACCGGATTTGCCGCGAAAGACTCCGGCAGCGCGTACAAAAAGATACAGCCGATACAGGTCATGATGATACTGATCAGGAAAAACGGTTTGTATTTCCCGATACGGGTTTTCTTGCCGCTGTCCATGATGAATCCCTGGATCGGATCATCCACCGCGTCCACAATCCTGGCGGCAAACAACAGTGTTGTGGCCAGGGTCGCCCCCATAGCTCCCAGGCCCGCGTAATCTGTCATATACTGCATGAACAGCGTGGACATCAAAACGCCGCTCATCGCAGAGATGGTTGACAGAGAAGTGGTTCCCAGACAGTCTTTGAATCCGATTCTGTCCGGATTGTTTGTTTTGTGCTTCATGCCTAAATACCCCCTTTTCTTGTATAATTTTTTGGCAATACTGCATAATTAAATCATAGACGCACAGCGTCCATGGAACAATGCCAAAAGAGGGCCCTTACAAAAGAAACTGTATCGTTTTGTGACATTTGTCTATCGCCAGTCAAACGAAAAAGGAGTATAATCTGTTTAGCTTCGGAAGGAGGATTTGTCATGCAGAAGATACAGCAGTTTTATTTCAACGATATCGCGGAGGCCCGACAGGCCTCCTCTCCCTATTCTGTCAACTACCTGACCAACCGGGACGCGGAGCGGGACTACTTCTCTCCCCTGTCGGTAGCCACCTCCTTCTTTGTGGGAGACGAGTACATTTTCAGCAACTATATGGACAATGTCTGCTACAGCATCCACACCCCCAGCACGTCCAGCTTTTATTCCGAGACCATGATGCACAAACACAACTTCTTTGAGCTGATCTATATTCAGCGGGGAAGCATCGGTATGAAAATCGAGGACAATGACTTTACCTACCACACCGGCGATCTGTGCCTGTTGAACAGAAACACCAAACATGTGGAGACGGATATCTTCGACGCGGACATCTGCTATCTGGCCATCGACCCGCAGTTTATCATCCGGTGGCCCCAGCACATCCTTCCGCTCTTCCGCAGGGGAAATACGCTGGAGCGCTTTTTTCGGGATAATCTATCTGAGAAGGCGACTTACAAGAAAGACTATATCATTTTTTCCATTCTCGCAGAGAACGATATTGCGGCAATTCTGGAGGAGCTGATTCAGACCTTCATCCAGAAGCGCACCGGCTATCAGTTCGATGTCTTTTCCTCCCTGAGCCGCTTTTTCGCCGTGCTGCAGGATGAGCGTCTCTACAACATGACCTACGTGAATCTGGCACAGAGCCAGGAGGCGCTGGTAGCGGAGCAGGCAAAAAATATGATCTACGCGTCCCACGGCTGCATCCGGCGTTACGAGTTGGCGGATCGGCTGAACTACAGTGGGGAATACCTTTCCCGCATCATGAAAAAATACACCGGCTACACCCTGAAGGCTTACTGCCACAAAATACAAATGCAGGAAGCCGCCAGACTCCTGTCGTCCACGCGGCTTCCCGTCACTCAGATCGCCTATGCTCTGGGATATGAAAACAGAACCCAGTTCTATCACAATTTCAAAAAAGAATTTCACATGACTCCGGCCGAATACCGGACCGGAGGCAGGTAACTTACAGATCTTTCTTCCAGACCAGGGTTACCTTGAACAGATCCCCGTCCACATCCACCGCAAACGTTCCCTTCTGCAGCTCCGTAAAACTCCGGGCGATGGCCAGACCCAGGCCGGATCCTTCCGTGTTGCGGGAGGCGTCCCCCCGGACAAACCGCTCCGTCAGCTCCTCCGGCGCCACGTTCAGCTCCGTGGCAGACATGTTCTTGATGACCGTGCGCACCTCGTCGTCCGTCTCCGCGATCTCCACATAGACCCGGCTGTTCGGCATCGCGTACTTCTCCAGGTTCACGAAGAGATTTTCAAAGACGCGGTAGGTCTTCTGGGCATCCAGCTCCAGGGAAACTTTCCCCTCAGGCACTTTCCAGCGCAGCTCCAGTCCTTCCTCCGCGAGTTTCTCCCGGTGTTCCACCGCCACCTGGCGGATCAGATTGACCAGATCCACCTCCATCAGATCCAGGGAGACGTTCGCGCTCTGGGCCTTGCTGACCTCGAAGAGATCCTCGATCAGAACCTTCAGCCGGAATGCCTTGCGCTCCAGGGTATCGATATAGTCCGCCCGCTCCTCCGGCGTGATATCCGGTTTCTTCAGAAGCTCCACATAGGTGGTAATAGCTGTCAGCGGCGTCTTCAGATCGTGGGATACGTTGCTGATCAGATCCGTCTTCATCCGCTGGCTTTTTGTCTCCTCATCCACCGCTTTCCGGAAGCCTCCCCGGATCCTGGTCAACTCTTCCTGGAGCGGATCAAAGATCCCCATATCCTCCTGCTTTGGCTCGCTCAGATCCCCCTCCGCCATGCGGTTCATGGCTGCGAGAAGTTTCTGATAGTCTCCGAAAATCCGGTCGTAATAGCGCTTCAGCAGCCAGAACAGCACCAGGGAGTAGACGACCAGCCCGATCAGCCCGAACAACCAGATGCATACCAGCACCACCAGCACGGCAAAGTTGATCAGCACCACCTTCAGAATGGTCTTTGTGGATCTCTCGGTAAAATCCAGATGATGCAGTTCCCAGACAAAATCACGCCACTTCTGCCGCATTCCCCGCAGGATTCCCCGCCAGCTTTTCCGAATCCGGACGAGAAGCCGGTAAATCCAGCTGTATCTGCGGATGTATCCCACAATCCCCACGGAGAACAGCGGCCGGAAACAAAGGAGGGTCAGATAAATGACCAGAAGGATTCCCCCAATGCCAAGGCACAGCGCTCCGCCCCGGATTACCTCCGGCAGATCCACATAGTGGAAGGGCCACCGTTTTCCGAGATCCTGAATCCTCTCCTGCTCAAAGAAGGTCAGGCAGGCGACATAGACCGGGAAAAGACTGACGGAACAGATCAGTCCGAAAATCCCCATCTCCACGCTGCAGAGCGTGCCCGCATGATCGTAGGAGGGAATGTCCTTCCAGATCTTCCGGCTGGTCAGAAGCGCCATCCCCAGAAGCAGGGCCAGCACATTGATCACGAAAGGCAGCACAGACACCACCATATACTCCTCAGAAGCCGGATCGACATATGCCAGAAAATCCCTGTCGCTGTAGGAGGGAATCGCGAAATAAACATCATAATTCCGAATGGGCTGATAGCCAACGGTTCCGGCCAGTTCCATTCCACTGTCCGATATTCCCAGCTCCTGAGCCAGAAGATGTCCCAGGTTCTGTTCCTTCTGATATTCCGTCAGGATATCGGTAAGGGTACAGATATCCCCATCCTCCTCGAAGAAGCTGTCTCCCAGAAGAAATTCCACCGTGGCATTTCCCCCGTCGTCGAAGGAGATGTGGAAACAGTAGGAGCTGTCCCGTTCCGCCGCCTCCTGCTGGGGATTGGACGGATATCCCAGGTCTCTGAAACGCACGTCCGATTCCACCTTGCCCAACCCCGGCGAATTCGTCTGAACCAGATCATTGGACGCCACCGCGTAATACTCAAAATTCTCATTCCCGAAAAAATCCCCCTCCCACTCCTGGAGTTTTTCCGCCGCGAAGGCCTTTGCCGTCGCCTGCAGTTCTCCGTCCGCCGCATTTGCGGGGAAGAACAGCCCGATATTTCCGGTCACGTCCTCCTCTCCGGTTCGCCCCTGCTCAAAAGCCGTTTCTCTGTTTATTATTTCCAGACCCTCTCTCTGACTTCTGGCGTACAGCACATAACACCCGTGATAGAGGACATCTATGGTCTCCATATCAACCGGAAGATGCAGATCAATATCCACCGGCACGCTGCTGTCCACAGGCTCCTTGCCGCTCTGCTCCCGGATTTCCTCCGCCTGCCCCAGCATCTTCGGGAAAGCCGCCACATTTCCCGCCGTCAGCGCCGCCAGCAGCAGGATGGTCAGAAAGATTCTTATTTTTCTATTGCTTTTCAATCTTGTAGCCAACACCCCACACCACCTTTAAATATTTTGGATCCTTCGGGTTGATCTCGATCTTATCCCGAATATTTCTCACATGCACCATGATTGTGTCCGTATTGACCGCCTTCTCGTTCCAGACCCGCTCATAGATCTCCTCCGCGGAAAACACCCTGCCCGGATGCTTCATCAGAAGGAGAAGAATTTTAAACTCCATGGGAGTCAGCTTTACTTTCTCCCCGTCCACAAACAGTTCCACCGTATCCTCGTTCAGTTCCAGTCCGCCCACCACATAGACGTGGCTTCGCTCCCCGGTCTGCCCGTTCTTGTTGAGAAACCGGGTATAGCGGCGAAGCTGGGAATTGACCCGCGCCATCAGCTCCAGCGGGGTAAAGGGCTTCGTCACATAGTCGTCCGCCCCGATGTTGAGGCCGATGACCTTGTCGGTCTCCTCGGATTTCGCCGAGAGCATAATGACCGGAAACTCATATTTTTCCCGCAGCTTCATGGTCATGGTAATCCCGTCCATCCTCGGCATCATGATGTCCACAATCGCCAGGTGGATCTCCGTCTGTTCTGCCACTTCCAGTCCCTCTACGCCATCCTTTGCCTTATATACCTGATATCCCTGGCTTCTCAGAAAGATCTCGATCCCGTCCCGGATCTCCTTGTCGTCCTCCACCACCAGGATATGAAATTGACTGTTCGCCGCCTGTTCCATAACTCACTGTCTCCTTTGTCCTTTTCTGCAGCGCCGATGGACCGACGCTAACGCTTCTATCGTATCATTTTATACTCCCATGGCGCAACCTCCTTTCCCGACGGTCCTCATGGCGGTCATACGTTTCTCAACTGTATAATAGGGCAGGAATCTAAACATCCCCCTTTCAAAAAACGAAAGAAAAACAAAAGAAAAATGAAAAAAGCCCCTGCACCCGGTCTGTACCGGATACAGGGGCTCGCTCTCATCTTATCTGAGTCTGATATCTGAGTCCGAGATGTCTCGTCTCTCC